>Ga0315336_1000251_pt1 | contig 196855 bp, 174 predicted proteins | sample ASW5metaG_FD_204512 | JGI IMG/M metagenome (GOLD analysis project Ga0315336, IMG submission 204512) | Ammonia-oxidizing marine archaeal communities from Monterey Bay, California, United States - ASW #5 | ecosystem: Environmental > Aquatic > Marine > Intertidal zone | place: USA: California... | reverse complement strand
TAGAAAATTACAGAAAAACGCTGTCTGCCAATATGTCAATGAACTATTCCATTTTTTACCTAAAAAAGACATCCCCCTTTAAGCGGCTGCAAATATAGAGCACTTTTTTTAAATGCAACTAAAATTCAAAGTAATTTTTATATTTTTTTTTGACAAAAAAAATAACCTGCTAGAAACTAGTTTCTTGCCTGTATACCGCTATCAAAAAAGGCTAGTAAATTTAATGGAATATAATGATTTGCGCAACTATTTTTTTTGCTTCTGGTTCTTACCCCATTTATTGGTAAGAGAGGCGTAATCATAATCGAGCACAGACTCCTGTCGTTCGAGCCTTTTAGAAGCAAAGGCCCGCTGTAGAATATCTTCTATCAGGTAGTCTTCGTGAACACTTTCAGGATGGTATTCTTCCTTTATACTTATCTTAAACATCTTAGCAGTAGTATTGTACCAGAAAGCCCTCCATCCGCTGCGCAATTCTTTTACCAAATTAAAAGACGTTTTACCGGTTTGCCTGTAAATAAGTTTGACCAATATTTGTCCTTCTGTCCTGGTGAGTTTTTTCAACTCTTCCGAAAATTGCTCTTCTATAAACTTTTGAACATGCTTGGTATACTTCTTGCGCTTCCTTTTCTTTTTAATTTTACCCAGACTGTCATTTAATTCGACCAATCGTTCAGAAGCCATCTTGGCGTAGGGATATACCTTAATTGTTTTCCTTCTTAAAATATAATACCGGAGTTTTTCTTCGTAAGATCCAAATTCGAGTTTGCCAAAGATATACACCTCGTCCAGGGCAATAGAACTCTTAAATATAGAATCGCCCTCAACTATGATCATTTTTTCCGAAATAGAGTCGAGCGGTACCTCTTCAACCTGAGAAAAGCAAATGAAAGCCATAAATCCAAAACACAAAAACAAATACCGTTTCTTCATTTTTATAAAAGTATGGGTATTTTAAACATTTAAATACAAATTCAATTTAATCACTAGATCCCGCTATACTTCAAGATTCTTTCTATCATCTAAATTACCCTCTGCATTCTAACAGATTGTCCATTTAGGATATCACGAACAAAAGTCCTGCCAAAATTAACGATAAACATACTATTGTATTATTAAATAAAAGTGAATATTGCTAAGTTTGTGAACTAAACACATATACATGAGCACAAATAAGATCATTACTAAAAAATCATTGGATTTTTTTGAAAAATACCTTAATAACGCGGCCCCTACTGGCTACGAATGGGAGGGTCAAAAACTCTGGATGGACTATCTAAAACCCTATGTGGATACTTTCATTACTGATACCTACGGTACGGCAGTCGGTGTTATAAACCCGGACGCCAAATACAAGGTGGTTATCGAAGGGCATTCTGATGAAATCTCATGGTATGTTAATTATATTACTGATGAAGGATTGATTTATGTTATTAGAAATGGGGGGAGCGATCATCAAATTGCACCTTCCAAATGGGTGAATATTCACACTAAAAAAGGCATTGTAAAAGGCATATTTGGCTGGCCGGCAATCCATACACGTGATAAAAGCAAAGAACAGCCACCTAAATTAGATAATATTTTTATTGACATAGGCGCCAAGGATAAAGCTGAAGTCGAAAATATGGGGGTTCATGTTGGCTGTGTCATTACTTATCCTGATGAATTCCGCATCCTAAATGGCAACAAATATGTATGCAGGGCCATTGACAACAGGGCAGGCGGGTTTATGATCGCTGAAGTAGCCCGATTGTTACATGAAAACAAAAAGAAACTTCCTTTTGGTTTGTACATTACTAATTCTGTACAGGAGGAAATAGGTTTAAGAGGTGCCGAAATGATCTCAGAAACAATCAGACCCAACGCGGCTATCATTACAGATGTTTGTCATGACACTACTACGCCTATGATAGAAAAGAAAACTCAGGGACATACAGAAATTGGAGCTGGCCCGGTCATATCTTATGCCCCTGCGGTCCAGAACAAATTAAGGGAACTTATCATAGAGACGGCGGAGGCGAAGAAAATTCCCTTCCAGCGTATGGCAGCTTCCCGATCAACAGGTACAGATACAGATGCCTTTGCCTATAGTGGTGGCGGAGTGGCATCGGCATTGATATCGCTTCCATTAAGGTATATGCATACGACTGTAGAAACAGTTCACAAAGATGATGTGGAGAACGTAATACGTCTTATTTATGAGACTTTATTAAACATTAAAGAAGGAGAGACGTTTAGCTATTTTGATTAAACCCCTCCGTCCACAATGTGGCGGACACCCCCCTTAGCTAAGGAGAGGAGCTAAGTTCTTAACACAAATTGCACTATGGGAATTGGATGAACTAATAGACATATTAGATGAAAATGGTAATCCAACAGGGAGGACCCTTATGAAATCTGAGGCACATCAGAATGGGCTGTTTCACCCTACTGTCCATGTCTGGTGCTATACTGCAAATGGTAGAATTCTTGTACAACAACGCGCCGGGGATAAAGCTACTCATCCCCTACTCTGGGATGTTTCTGTCGCCGGGCATGTGGGAGCCGGAGAAGACATCTTAAACTCGGCTATAAGAGAAGTACGGGAAGAAATAGGGTTAAAAATCAGAAGGCAGGACCTTAAAAAAATAGGCGTGTTTAAGTCGGTCCATAAACATGGGGCGAACCTGACCGACTGTGAGTTCCATCATACTTTTTTGTGCGAACTAAAAGTGCCTTTAAAGTCCCTTAAAAAACAAGAAAGTGAGGTAGCAGCATTAGCACTTGTTCCGCTGTTCCATTTAGCGGAGGAGACTTTAGGCCTGGTGCAACCTTATAAATATGTACCACATAATATTGATTATTATAAAGCGGTACTTGAGGCAATAAAAAAATCCATGTAGTTTAATTTAAATTACATGGATTTAAAATTTAATCCCGGAATTTGGATCCACAGCTATTTATTTTGCCATTTTCTCCGCGCTATTTCTTGCCCTTACCAACTCTATTTCATTTAAATACATTTTTTGCAATTTGCTCCAATAACTTGAAGTCATATTACAAGCATAGACTTTGTTCTCCTTTCTATCTACAATAGCAAACTTTTTTACTTTGAATAATGCCGGTCTGGTTCTAATCGTAGTAATGTCAAAGTCTCCGGTGGTAATCGTATTCCGTTTTATTCTATTACCTGCAGGTCGCTCACTGTAATCAAATATATATCGGTACCTATCGGCATTCCCGTATTTGTTATTTGATTCAAATTCTTCTCTGCTTACAAATTCATATCGCCCTTGATATCTTTTTTTGACATTTTTCACAAGATATTTATTATAGCTTTGCTTATAAGTTATAAAGAGCATAGTAGTGCCATCGCTTCCTAATTGCGGTGGAATGGCTCCTTCTTCGACAGTAACGTGTTTTTGGGCCTTGGATTTAACAATGGCTCCACAAGAACTTAGAAGAGTGATTGAAAATAAAAAGAGTATTGCCTTAAAGAATAGCTGTTTGATCATAATAAAGATTTAGGTTAGTACAAATAAACGCCTACGCTCTATATTTATTATGTTTGAAGATCAGACTTTGTCAAACATTGAAATCACCTTTTCTATTTGGTCCATGGTATATTTCTGTTGTTCTCCTTTTACCATATCCTTGATAATAAAAGTAGATGCTTCCAATTCTTTTTCTCCCATTAGAACTACATAGGGTACCTTTCTGTTGTCAGCATATTTAAGTTGCTTTTGTATTTTGGCGTTGGTAGGGTAAAGATCAGCCTTTATACCAGCCTTTCTGAGTTTTCCAATAAGTTGCATAGCAGCTAAAGCCTCTCTTTCTCCAAAGTTTGCACAGAGTACCTGCAAGGATTGTGAAATATCTTCAGGGAAAAGTCCTAATTCCTCAAGTACAATATAAATCCTGTCCAGGCCAAAAGAAATGCCTACCCCACTTACATCTTTAAGTCCAAATATTCCGGTGAGATCATCATAGCGTCCTCCCCCTCCTATCGATCCCATTGCAATTTCTTCCGGAGCTGCTACTTCAAAGATCGCTCCGGTATAATAATTGAGCCCACGGGCCAGGGTAACATCTATTGTAAGCGAACAGGTCTGCAATCCCAAATGCTCCAGATTGCTGATAATATTTTTCAACTCTTCAATACCCGTAGTGCCTAGCTCGGAACTCTCAAGGAAATTACCAAGGGTATTCAATTGTTCTGAATTTGAACCGGACAATGAAAACAGCGGCTCAGCTTTCTGAACAGCCTGCTCGGAAATACCTTTTTTAAGCATTTCTTCTATTACCCCTTTCTTACCAATTTTATCGAGTTTATCCAAAGCAACCGTAAAATCTAGCAAATGATAAGGTGCTCCGATCACCTCCACTATTCCGGAAAGGATTTTTCTGTTATTCAGTTTAATAACAACCCCTTCTAATTTCAATTCATTAAAAACAGCATCGTATAATTGTACCAGCTCTATCTCCTGCAAAAGAGAATTAGCTCCTACTACATCTGCATCGCATTGGTAAAATTCCCTGAATCTTCCCCTTTGAGGCCTGTCTGCCCGCCAGACCGGTTGTATCTGGTATCGCTTAAAAGGAAAATCAATTTCATTCTGATGCATAACCACATAGCGGGCAAATGGCACCGTAAGATCATATCTTAAAGCTTTATCTGAAATTTTAGAGGTTAGGGAAGCCGATTTTTTGGAACTGTAAGTAATATCATCCACCTTACTTATAAAATCGCCTGAATTTAATATTTTAAAAATGAGCCTGTCCCCTTCATCCCCATACTTTCCCATCAGTGTATCAAAGTTTTCAAAAGACGGGGTTTCAATAGGTTGAAATCCGTAGAGCTCAAAATGTTTTTTTACGATCTTGATTATATAGTTTCGCCTTGCTATTTCGGACGGTGTAAAGTCTCTTGTGCCCTTTGGAATGGATGGTTTTTGTGCCATTGTCTAATTTAGAAATTCAAATATCGCCTTATTCTATGATTTTATCAAACCACTTGTACAATTCCCCTTTTGTAATTACAGCCCCCTGTTGTATCAAGTTAAACTTATCCAGATTTTTATCTTCCGTATAGGCCTTGGAAGCAGAAAGGTACTCTACAAAATCTGATTGCCAGTTTTTCTTAAACCAGTTAAAACCCTGTTCAGTAGTCAGGTCTATTTCAGGGTTCATTACTTTTACCGAAAGTAATTTCATTTCTTTTTCCGCAGTATGAAAAAGATGCATCTGCATCGTGGAAATATTCTCGAGATATGTCACCTTGGCAAGCACACCTTCCCAGACTAAATCACTGAATACATCAATTTCTTCCTCAGCTATCTGTGGCCGGTTTTCTTTGATCTCTTTCCATTCTTCTGCTGTGATGGATTGCGTAGCCAAAAAATTAATGAACTCAGGATGCAATTCTTCCAATTGCTGCTTTGTTAATCGGGTATACTTCATTTAGGTTGTTTTTGCCAGAACAATATTCATATTGCAAAAATAACAAAGGCTATAAAAATATAGCCTTTGTTTTCATACTCATCAATTGTAATTATATAAAACTAGCGATCTCAATTAAAAATATAACGTACTCCCAGCTGCGCTCTCCATCTTGATCTGGCATCTGTCGCTGCCGTGAATGTACTTGTTCTTCCATCAAAGGTATAAGTAGGGTTGTTAGTATCGTCTACGCTTACCCCAAGCACCTGATTAAATCCTGGTTCTTCTACTACACCCCAGTTAGAATTTACCAGGTTGCCTATGTTAAGAACATCAAGGCTCAATTGTAATTTATTTTTATCAGTCAATTTGATATCCTGAAGTATTTTTACATCCCATCGTCCTTTCCATGGGGCTTTGGCACCGTAACGTTCGGCATATTGTCCCCGGTTATCGCTCAGGTAATCATCCTGTTGAATAAAAGTTTCGAAAGCTTCAGCCTGGCCTGCAGCACTAAAGGTCATCTGGCCCACCTGGGAAGCAGTTGGGATATACAACAGGTCATTTATGCTGGAGCCATCATTATTAATATCCCCTCCATAGATGTAGTTATATCTTCCGCCACTGGCGTATTCAAAGAAGGTTGAAACCGTAGTCCCAAATGAAAAAGCCTTCGATAGCACGCCAATAAACCGATGGTTATCACCATATCTGGAGAAGGCCAAAACATCGTCATTGGCATTTCCTGAAATAGCATTCCCGGCAAAGGCATCACCGGTAATCTCTGCTTCAATGGAATTAACCTCCTTGGAACTCAGAAAACTATAACCAAGTTGACCGTAAAGTCCCCCATCCCATGTTTTCTGTGCTTTAAAAGTGGCGTTGAATATTCTACCCTGATCAGAATTGGTGAACACAAAAGCAGATGTTGGTCCGCCAAAAATTTGTGATTTATCATCATTGGAGTAAACGGGTCTGTTGTCTACACCGCCAAGTGTTTCGGATGGCGTATCGAGCCCCCAGTTCTGTACATGAGCGGCATTTAGGTCCTTGGTATACGATAAATCGGCTGTAAAAATAAGCCCGTTATTCAATCGTTTATCCGCTCCAATATTGGTTCTCCATACCTGCGGCCATTGGAAATCTTTATCTATTAATTGATAGAAAAAGAAGTCGACCCCCTGTACCTGGTTCCCCAACCAGACAAATGGAAACCTGCCTGTGAATAAGCCAGAACCACCCCTGATCTGAAACGAATTGTCGTTATTAACATCCCAGTTAAACCCTACTCTCGGGGATACCAGAAAATCGTTGTCCGGCAATTGTTCAGAATCAAGGAATACTGCCCTTCCTGTATCGGGGTCAGAATATTCTATAGACGGAATATAAGTACCCATGGCCCCTCCTTTTCGCTCAATATTCTCACGAATTTTATCGGCAGTATCAAAATACAAAGGCTTGTCAACACGTATGCCGTATGTTAATTTAAAATTCTCAGTGGCATTCCATTCGTCCTGCAGGTAAAACGCCATTTGACCCACATTGGTTTCTGCAAGGGCCCATCCTCCCGGATTTCCGGTACCATTTCGTTCGAGTGCGTTGGCCGTTGCAATAGCGGTATTAAAGGCTCCCTGAAGTTGTCCTGAACTTGCAAATGTGGGGAAATCTGTAATTGTGGTTGTAGGGAAAAACACTCCCTGTGCTCCGTATGCACCCAGGTTAAAAGAGTTATCGAATTGGAATTTCTCAAATGAGAAGCCCACCGTATATGTATGGTCCCCTTTAAAGAAGTTCAGGTTATTAGTTATTTGGAATACCTTTTGGTCCAATCTGTTGTTGATTGAAAAGGGTTCATGACCTGCAATAATATAATTTGAACTTCCGGAGGCGTCCAGAATGGTTATGGTTGGAGCCGGGCTTGATAGCGGATTTCTGAAATCGTCAAAATGTGTATATCCTACCTGCAATTTATTGGTTGCTTCATCAGACAGTGTACTGTTTAACTCAACCTGTATGGAGCGGATGTTGTTGTTGATTTCATATCCTGTATTTTCAAACTGCAAAGTAGCGGCGTTAGGACCTCTAAAACCCAATGCGGTAGGGTGTGCGGGTTTTTGCTTGGAGGCATTAAGAAAATTATAGATAATCGCCAGGCGGTTATTGTCGTTTATATTCCAATCAAATTTAATGATCCCTTTAGTAGATTCCTGGGCAAAATTAAAGCCGTCGAATCTCCCGGGATTATAGAAAATATTGTTTCCCTGTGCGTCTCGCCCAACAACAACTTGCCTTAAAAGGTTATCCACAATCTGAAAGTCGGCTGCACTTACACGGGATTCATTTATTGCACCTGTTCCGGTATTGGGGACAAAACCATTCGTACCTAATTCTTCAAGATCATCTCTTTCAAAATTGGCAAAAAAGAACAATTTGTTTTTAATTATTGGTCCACCTACACTTAATCCATACTGCACTTGTTCAAGGCCGGTTTTAAAGACATCATCCCCGTTGATCTTACCACCTGTAAGGTCATCATTCCTGAAGAATCCGTAAGCAGTACCATAAAACTCGTTTGTACCACTTTTGGTGACTGCGTTTACCGAAGCCCCTGTGAACCCTGACTGTGTAACGTCATATGGAGCAAGGGAAACCTGAATCTGGTCAATTGCGTCCAGTGAAATGGGTTGAGCACTTGTTTGGCCTCCCGGTGTTGCCGCGTCCAGACCAAATGGATTATTGAAAATAGCTCCGTCTAGCGAAAAATTATTGTACTGGTCATTCCGGCCCCCAAAAGAAATCCCGGATGCACCGGAAGAAGCACTTGGTTCCAGGCGGGTAAAGTCTTCCGCTGATCTGGAAATTGTGGGTAGCCTGGTTAGTTCCCGACTACCAACACTAGTTTCTGCCCCGGTCCTGTCGGTTCCGAAAGTACCCCCACGGTCAGATGTGACTACTACCTCGTCTAATGCCTGGCTTTCTGAAACCATGGCAACTTCTAGATTAAAGGTCTTACCAAGAGTAAGGAATACGTCGTTCTCTGAATGACTTTTATAACCAACGTAGGAGATTGTAACTTCATAAGGACCGCCTACGCGTAAATTCAGCAGGTTAAACCTACCATCTTCATTACTTATCCCACCGTATTTAGTACCGGTTGGGGTATGTATGGCAATTACATTAGCGCCGAGTAAGGGAGCGCCCTGATTATCCGAAATGGTTCCTCTGATATTCGACGTGGTAACCTGCGCTAAAATGGCTGTTGTCGAAAATAGGAACAGTACTGCAAAAAGTAATTTTGATTTCATTTGATTGAGTTTAGTCCGTAATTCCACAAACTTAAAACAAAAAAAATAGCTATGCATGCATAGCTATTTTAAGTTATCAACCAAATCTGATTTTTATTTCTTCTCGCCTACCACTTCAAAAGGTAAATCTACAAGAACTTCCCTGTGCAACCTGATTTGTGCTTCATAAGGTCCGGCACGTTTTACGGCACCCCCTTTTATACTGATATATTTCTTGTCTATCTCATGACCGGCTTTTTCCAAAGCGGCTGCCAAATCAATAGTCGTTACCGATCCAAACAATTTATCTGCGGCACCTACTTTGGCTGAGATCTTTACCTCCAGCTCTTTAAGGGCCTCTGCAGTTTTATTTGCTCCATCAATAATCTTCTTCTCTTTATGCGCTTTTTGTCTCAGGTTTTCTGCCAAGACTTTTTTAGCGGAAGTTGTTGCCATTGCAGCCAGTCCCTGAGGAATCAGGTAATTTCTACCATAACCATTCTTTACCGTAACAAGGTCATCTTTAAAACCGAGGTTCTGTACGTCTTCTTTTAATATAAGTTCCATGATCCGCTTTTTTTACTTTAATAAATCACCTACATAAGGCATTAATGCCAAATGACGCGCCCTTTTTACGGCCTGTGCTACTTTTCTTTGATATTTCATGGAAGTTCCGGTAAGCCTTCTGGGAAGTAACTTCCCTTGTTCATTTACCAACTTCATTAAAAAATCAGGATCTTTATAATCGATGTATTTAATCCCAGATTTCTTAAATCTGCAATACTTCTTCTGAGTATTGGTTTCTATATTCAGAGGGGTTAGATACCTGATCTCCCCATCCTTTTTACCTTTCGCCTGTTGTTGTAATGTTGCCATATTCCTTATGCTTTAGCCTTTAATCTTGTTCTTCTTTTTTCTGCCCATTCAATGGCGTGTTTATCCAATCTGACAGTTAGAAAACGCATAATACGTTCATCTCTTCTGAACTCCTGCTCATAAGGTGTAATTACTTCACCAGTTGCGGTAAATTCAAATAAATGGTAGAAACCACTTTTTTTGTGTTGTATTGGGTAGGCTAATTTCTTTAGCCCCCAATTTTCTTTGGCAACCATTTTGGCTCCATTCTTTTTTAAGAAATCTTCAAATTTCTTTACTGTTTCCTCTATCTGTGTATCAGAAAGAACGGGATTTAAAATGAAAACAGTTTCGTAATTGTTCATATTGCTATCTATTTTTAGGACGGCAAAAGTAACAATATTTCACACTAATTACAAGAAAACGGAAAAATCTTCGTTATAGGTAAAAGAATCTTAAAATTGAACTTAACCTTAACCTAAAAATCTTATGATCATTGGCATTCATACACGATTTCACGCAATGTTTACAACTTTTGTTGCACTGCAATGCGTTTTTTCTGTAATTTGTCGATGATTTAACCCCACAAATCGACCCATTTATGAAATTACGAAGTATTGTTGTTGATGATTCATCTATGCAACGTATGGCAGTTGCAAAGTTGGTGAATAATCATCCAAATCTAGCATTAGTTGCCGAATACAGCAACGCTATTGAAGCTAAAAACGGCATCAAGAATAATGAAATTGACCTGATTTTTCTTGATGTTGAAATGCCCATTATCAGCGGATTTGACCTTCTTGAGTCTTTAGAAAACCGACCACAGGTAATCTTAATCACCGGAAAGCCAGATTACGCCCTTAAGGCATTTGACTACGATGTCACTGATTATTTGCACAAACCCATCACTATGGCCCGATTTGACGCCTCTGTAAAAAGAGCTGTGTCTAAATATGAGCAAATACATAAGGTGAATGAGGACGAAGAACACATCTTCGTAAAAAGCAACCTTAAAAAGAGAAAGGTAATTCTGAACGACATTAAGTGGATTGAAGCCTTAGGAGATTACATAAAGTTAGTAACAGATGAAGCTAATATTGTAATTTTATCAACAATGAAGGCTTTTGAAAAACAACTGCCGGAAGATAAATTCCTGAGAATTCACAAGTCTTATATTGTGAATTTGGAAAAAATCGAGAAATTCAACAGTAAGAATGTTGAAGTAAGTGGCAGATCGATACCCTTAAGTAGAAATAAGAAGACGGAGTTAGCAGAGGCTTTAAGCAACGTTTAACTATAAATGATCTACATTGTAGATTAACCGTACACTTCTGTATTGAGAAATAGCATTGAAGGAATTCCCAATTCTTTTAATGCTATTTTTTGTTTTGGCGAAGGAAACTTCCCTGGGTGTCTTTACCAGAATATGTTTTAAGTATTGATTCCGAATGCGCGGAATAGCCGGAAATTCCGGACCGAGAATACCTTGTGTAAAGACGTTCCTCAAAGCCTTGGCAAACCAGGCAGAAGCTTCATTTAGTTTGTTGTAATCTTTATCCTTCAGTGTTATCCGAATTAATCTGTGAGAAGGTGGATATTGGTACTGATCTCTTTCGTATAACTGTTCATCAAACATCCCCAAATAGTCATCTGTACTAACCTGTTTTAATATTTGATGATATGGGTTATAGGTTTGTATAAGCACTTTTCCTCTTTTTTTAGTCCTCCCAGCCCGACCTGCAACCTGCGTAAGTAGCTGAAAACCCCTTTCATGTGCCCTGAAATCCGGAAAATTTAAAAGCGTATCCGCATTCATGATCCCGACCAGATTTACATGCCTGAAATCTAGTCCCTTGGTTATCATTTGGGTACCAACGAGGATATCGAATTCCTTTTGCTCAAAAGCGGTAATGATCTTTTCGTAGCTGTGCTTACCCCTGGTAGTATCCAGATCCATACGTCCAACTTTGGCTTCAGGAAAAATGTCCATAACCTCCTCTGCCACTTGCTCTGTACCAAAACCTTTAGTATCCAGGGTGCTATTGCCGCATGCCCGGCAGACTTTATCTAAAGGAGTCTGGTGACCGCAATAATGACATCTCAGTTGATTTTTAAACTGATGGTAGGTTAAACTTACATCGCAGTTGGGACATTGAGGGGAATGTCCGCAACTGGTACATTCTACTATGGGCGCATAACCCCTTCTGTTTTGGAATAAAATAACCTGCTCCTTAGCTTCAAGGGTATCGGTCATCTCTTTTAAAAGTCGCTCGGAAAAATGCCCCTTCATTCGCTTTTTACGATGCTGCTCCTTAATATCCACAAGTTCAATTTCGGGCATTAAAACATCGCCATACCTCCTGCTAATCTCTGCATAGCCATATTTGCCTGTACGGGCATTATTAAAACTTTCAATACTGGGGGTGGCAGATCCGAGTAATACCTTGCAGTTGTGCAAAGTGGCCAGCACTATTGCGGCATCTCTTGCATGGTATCGCGGGGCGGGGTCAAACTGTTTAAAGGAACTCTCGTGTTCTTCATCAACAATAATCAATCCCAAATTGGAATACGGTAAAAATAGTGCAGATCGGGCACCTATTATCAGTTGAGCTTTTTCTTTTTTACTCACCAGATTATTCCATACTTCCACGCGTTCCTGCATGTTGTATTTAGAGTGATATACAGACAAATTCTTGCCAAAATATTGCTGTAACCTCCCAATTAATTGAGTGGTCAATGCTATTTCTGGCAGAAGATAAAGTGCCTGTTTACCTTTTTTTAAACAAGTCTCCAGCAAGCGCATATATACCTCGGTCTTACCAGAAGATGTGACACCGTTTAATAACGTAACATTCTTATCTTCAAATTCTTTAGATATTTTATCTAAAGCTTTTATTTGATATTCATTTAATGATTTTAAGGAGTTGTCTCCTCCTTCTCCCTCATATGAAATTCGATCTGTCTGAATAAAATATTCTTCAAGAACTTCTTTTTTAATCAGACTGGTAATAACCGCCCTGGAAACACCGGCTTCCAATTCCAGGTCTGTGATTTTTACAGATTTTCTGGTAGCGGCCTGGAGCTGAAATAGGGCCAGTACAGCCCTGCTTTGTTTTGGTGCCCTGCTGAGCTGCTCCAATAGTTGCTGCAATGCTGCTTCAGAATCATAGCTCTTATTGAGTCTTATGTATCGCAGCATTTTGGGTTTGTACTGTTCTTTAAGGTCTTCTTTGAGAACAATAGCATTCTTTTTTAATAATCGGTTAAGTAAGGGTAATACGCTCTTCTTTTCTACAATACTTATAACATCCTTTACACGCAGGGAAGTCTGATGTTCCAATGCCTCCATGACAAGAAATTCATCATCGCGCAGCAGTTCCTCCTCCAGATCGGCCTCAGTATTTCCCAGAATAAGGGTTTCGCTTTCCAATAGCAAAACTCCCGGTAAGGCGCTTCTAAAAACCTCTCCCAACGTACACATATAGTAACTGGCAATCCATTTCCAGTGTGCTAATTGAAACTTGTTTACAAGTGGATGTTCGTCGAGTATCTGATGAATGTCTTTGGCAAGATATGCTTCAGGTGGCGTCTGGAGGACTTCCAGCGCCAGTGCTGTGTATATTTTAGATTTTCCAAATGGAACAGCAACCCTCATCCCGGGCTGTAAAAGCTGCGCTTCTTCGACCGAAATAGAATACGTAAAGAAATTTTCTAGTGGAATTGGAAGAATAACGTTGACAAAATATTCCATAACAATGCGCCCTCTAATCTTCCACTCTTAACCAGGTTTGAGTACGAAATAAAAAGGCAAGATATCCCCTGACTTTAAGTTCATCAGAGTTGTCCGGGTTTAACCAAATTTTACAACGAAATGTCATTGCCTGTTCCGGGTCAAAAAGGGTTTTCCCCTTCCATTCATCATTGTCATTTTTACGCAGGCCATCAATAATTGTCATTCCTAATACGGGTTTATCCTTGCGCTCACCTTCGCATTTGACGCATAGCGAATCTTCCTTACCTTTTTCGAGGATAGACTCAACTTTGCCATACATTAATTCACCCTGTTTGTATACATTAATTACAGCCTTGGGTTTACCTGTTCGATCATCGATGGTTTTCCATTTACCAAAGATACTTTGAGCAGTACATATTTGACATACAAAAAGTAACATACATATTATAAGCAGGTTATTCGGGGGTCTCATTTTTATGATGTTTTTTCCTGAGAAAATTTAATGTTGCATTCAATTCAAAACCGAGCAACAAGATATTTGAATTTAACCATATATACACCATTAATATCAATAATCCGCCTAATGCGCCGTACAATTCGTTATAACGCGCAAATTTTTCAACATATACTCCAAAAAGATAAGAAGTCAGTAGAAATAGCAGGGTAGTCATCAAAGCGCCATAGGAAAAGAATTTAGCCTGTTTCCCCTCGGCTGTACCAAAATAATACAGTATGGCTGTCGTCAAATACGTCAGTATTACAAAAAATAGTACTTTCCCTATTCTCACGCCTCTGATTTCCCCTTCTTCGAGTACATAACCCCCCGTTCTGGCCGCAAAATCACTTAAATATTTCAATATATATACTTCAAAGTACAAATAGGCGACAGCTCCTACTATTATTAAAATAGATAGTATTAAACCTACCATCAGCGCGTAAGCGTATTGTTTAAAAAAGTTTCGGGTAAGTTTGATATGGTAGGAATGCTCGAATCCCCCAAAAATTGCATTTACACCATTTGCCATCAGAAAAATTGAAATTAAAAAGGCCGATGACAATAAACCGCCTCTTTTCTGATCCTTAATTTGCCGGTATATCTCTTCAAAATATTCTCCTGTGGCTGTCGGGAGGAAAGACTCAAGAAAGGCCAGAAATTGAGCGTCAAAATGCTCATTTCCCACACTGATATACTGAATTAGAAAAGGTGCCATAGTCAGGAGGAAAATCATCAGTGGAAATAGTGCCATAAATAAACTAAAGGCAATAGAACTTGCCCTGGTTGATAATGCACCTTCTACAATTCCCCTAATATACATTTCGATAAGGTCATAGAGGGATAAGCCTTCAAATGCGGATAGTTTTATTTTTTTGAGAAACCTTACCAACAAGTTAAGAACCGGAATTTTATCTAATTTTTCCTCGATTTCTGCCGACATCTAAACTGCTTTTAAGCTAAGGTCCTTGTTTGAGACAGAATGTGTGAGCGCTCCGGAGGAAATGTAGTCCACACCACAATCAGCATAGGCCCGTATAGTTTGTCCGTTAATACCGCCCGAAGATTCTGTAAGACAGCTATCACCAATTATTTTAACCGCTGTTCTGGTATCCTCAAAATTAAAATTATCAAGCAGAATTCGATAAACGCCTCCTGCTTTGAGAATTTCTTTAACCTCATCAATATTTCTTGCCTCCACAATGATTTTCAAATCGAGATTTGTATCTTCTAAATAGGTTTTGGTTTTATCTATGGCTCCTGCTATACCGCCTGCAAAGTCGATATGGTTATCCTTAAGCATTATCATGTCGTACAATGCAAACCTGTGGTTCTCCCCTCCTCCTATTTTAACCGCCCATTTTTCTAATGCTCGTATCCCCGGTGTGGTTTTGCGAGTGTCGAGTATTTTTGTGTTAGTACCCTCGAGTAATTTTACATATTCATTTGTTTTAGTTGCTATAGCACTCATTCGCTGCATGGCGTTAAGCACCAACCGCTCGGCTTTAAGTATACTTTGAGAACGGCCTTCTACATAAAACGCAATATCGCCATAGTTTACTTTTTGTCCGTCGTTTATGACGATCTCAAGCCGCATTGAGGCATCCACATATGCAAAGACCTGCTCAGCAAATGAAACCCCGGCAATTATACCACTGTCCTTAACCAACAATTTGGCCTTGCCTGTTGCACTTGCAGGAATACATGCCAGGGCACTGTGATCGCCATCACCGACATCCTCTCTTATGGCATTGCTGATAATACCATCTATTTCTTGCTGAAACGCTTCTTCCGAAATCATTGATCTTAATTGTGGTGTGCTAAATTACTAAAATGTTTTTGGTTGTATGCCGCTAAATGCCCTGTGACTTATGCAATATCATGGGTAGACGAAAAGCACAGACCCCAACAGCCATCTGCGGCTGGGATTTGGTGCTTGGAATTTGCTCAGTCACAAATTACATTTGTACCATGACAATTAAACTTCTGGCCATCGGAAAAACAGACAGCAATGAATTGCAAAAGCTGCTTTTAGATTATGCTAACAGGTTGGGACACTATATCAGGTTTGAACTGAAAATTATTCCGGATCTTAAAAACACCAAAAATCTTTCTGAAACACAACAAAAAGAAAAGGAAGGGGAACTATTGCTCAAAAATATTGGAACCTCAGAAGTCCTGGTAATTTTGGATGAACAGGGAAAGCAATACACTTCCGTCGAATTTTCAGAATATCTTCAAAAAAAAATGAATTCGGGTATTAAAGGGCTCACATTTGCAATCGGAGGGCCATATGGATTTAGCGATGCCGTATATAAGAATGCTCAGGCCAGGCTGAGTTTATCAAAAATGACCTTTTCTCATCAAATGGTTCGGCTATTCGCCATTGAACAACTATACAGGGCCTTCACCATTCTGAAGAATGAACCCTATCATCATCGGTGATACTTGACTAATCCAACCAAGGAAAACATAATTATGAAAAATAATATCCTAGTTATATCGTCCTGTACTATACTTGTTATAAGTCTTATAGCAAGCTGTGTGCAAAGAAAGACATTCTCAAAAGAAAGTTAGAACTCTACACGCGAAGGAATATACCACCTAAGAGGCCAGATGGTAAATGATCTTATTAAAAATCACCTCCATACAGGTATTTGCTATGCGGAGCTAATTGATTTATTAGGTAAACCGGTAAGATCAGGAACGCTTAGAGCTCCAAATCACTTCTATTATGAGGTTGAAGTTAAATTTGGGAGAGGAGCTGACGATGACTGGGTAAAATATGTTGATATCGAAATTGATAAGGATTCCTGTTTTTACATGGCCAGCATCATAAAGCAGGAGGTTACTTCATTTTAGTATCAATACTATTTTCCATTGATGAAAAAAGTAACAAAAAAATCTAGGCATATTTTAGGTGTCTTAAAATACTACCAAAAACCTACACCCATGCAGTCCAGACCGCTTTTCTGGAGAAAATGCTCTTTGGACTGCTTCCTCATCTATCAGTAGGGTTTTATTGATTTTCTACGAAACCTAAAATATGCCATCAATACGGTATTTGAAATTCGATGAAGAAACAGTTTAAAGTTTATTTTTCGTAAAGCAAAAAAAGAGCACTAGTACAAGACTCTGAATTTAATGGTATGCTCCACTTTTTTTAATGCCTTTATAACTTCCTTGTTGTATTCCTTATCAAGATCGGTAATCACATAACCAACATCGCTATCTGTTGAAAGATATTGGCCTGTGATATTCATATCAAACTTGGCCAACACCTCATTGATATGTGCCATAATACCCGGGACATTTTTGTGTATGTGAAGAAATCTATGTGCATTTAATTGTTTTGGCAAGCGGGTATTTGGAAAATTCACTGCATCCACAGTACTTCCCGAATTAATGTAATCCATTATTTTATTGGGTACAAAATCAGCTATATTGCGTTGAGCCTCTTCTGTGCTTCCTCCAACATGCGGAGTAAGTATAACATTTTGCAAGCCCTGAAGTTCTGTTAAAAACTCACCGTTACTTCTGGGCTCTTCGGGATATACATCTACCGCAGCACCTGCCAGTTTATTGCTTTTTAAAGCCTTTTCCAAAGCCGGAATATCTACCACAAAACCTCTTGAAAGGTTTATGAGCATTGCACCGTCACGCATTTGATTGATTTCGCGTTCCCCTATATAATTCTTGTTTGCTTTATTGTCATCTATATGAAGGGAAACCACATCTGATACATTGAGTAAGTCTTCCAGGGTTTTACACTGAATGGCATTACCCAGGGCCAATTTGTCATCTATATCGTAATAATATACGCGCATACCCATTGCCTCGGCCAAAACAGACAATTGTTTGCCAATATTCCCATAACCGACAATCCCAAGATTTTTTCCTCTTATTTCCCGGGAATTCACGGCAGTTTTATTCCATTGCCCTCCGTGGATTTCGGTACTTCTTGGAAATACATTCCGCATCAGCATAATTATCTCACCAATCGCCAATTCAACTACTGATCTTGTGTTGCTGTAAGGGGCATTAAAAACGACAATCCCATTCTTTTTACAGCGATCTAGGTCAATTTGTGTAGTTCCAATGCAAAATGCCCCCACTACAAGCAGCTTATTCGCAGCTTCTATTACCGCACTGGTCACCTGGGTTTTTGATCTGATTCCAAGGACATGCACTCCTTTGATCCTTTCTATAAGCTCCTTTTCCGATAAACTTTTTTCAACCAACTCCACAGAAAACCCATCTTCGGAGAGATTGTCAAATGCAGCCGGATGTACATTTTCGAGCAGTAGAATTTTTATTCTGTGCTTAGGGTAAGATATGTTTCTTGGCAAGTCATTTACAAACAAAAATTCGTCCATATTGGGTGCTACATGATCTGCATTATCAGCGGCTTTATCCCTATGTACATTTTCGGTATAGGCAAAAAATTTATGAGCAATCCCTGCCTCGCGCATTACGTAATCGCTATAACCATCGCCGATTACCTGTACTTCTCCATCAAGATCCAGGCGTTTAAGACATTCTATTTTTCCATTGTGCGAGGCAAGAGGGTTCTCCTCATCAAAACCAATAATATTACCGTTCTCATCAAATTCAAAGGTATTGGCATAAACTCTCTCTGAAGGAATATTGTATTCTTTAACTATGGGGTCTATGAATTCCTTGAAGCCACAAGAAATAACATAGATATCTTCAGAGAACTTCTCAAAAAACTCCTTGTTCGCCTCAATAGACTTAGATATTTTTTGCCTCAGTTCTGTAACCAATCCGTCAAGGTCATTTTTATGTGCCTTTAATAATTTTATCCTTCTCTCAAGAGATTCCGTAAATGAAATATCACCATCAATTCCAAGATTGGTAATTTGCTGAATCTCACGAATCACCTCTTCCCTGTCAGACTTACCGGCCAGAGTCATTTCTGCCAGAATGTCCAGAGCTTCAACCCGTGTTAAGGTGCTATCGAAATCAAAGACATACTTTCTTCCCACTTCAATCATACTTTAAAAAAAAATTAAGCTGTAAAAGTAGAAATTTATTCTAATGGAAATAAATAGATTGGGAAATAAAACAAAAAGCCCGTGCCGAAATACAATTTAATAAGAAAAACACCTCCGGAATATCACAATAGCCGGGGAAATATTCAGTTCTTATAAAAACTGAAGGATTGCTGTCGCAAACTCCTCTTTTTTGTAAGTACCGTTGTGATCACCACTAACAATGTGTAGGCTGCTTTTTGGAATTGCATCTCTAAGCGTTTCAGGTTCGCCGTTGTCTTTATCCCTGTCCCCTGCTATCACTAAAATTTGCGCTTTGATTTTGGACAATTCATTGACAGCGGTAACCGGTTGATGTTTTTGCTGCAGGTGAAGCGACCTGAGATCCGCTCCTATCGATTTGGCATAATCGACAGCTCCCTGGGTTTCCGGGCTTGTTTTTCCATTGAAGGCAGCGGCAAACATTTGTTTTCTATCCCAATTTGGGTTACTGAAATCCAGGCCCATACCTCCCAAAACAGCTTTTTCTATGCGTTTATCAATGGTCAGTAATTTGGCCAATACAATACTACCCCTGGAATAGCCAACAGCACTGTACTTTTTAAGTCGCAATGTATCTGCCAATAACAACAAATCCCTAATCTCGGCATCGTCCTTATATGCACTGTCTAACTGTGGCTTATCAGAATCCCCATTACCTCTTAAATCAGGAATTATTAATCTAAACCCTTTGCTTAAGAGCTCTTTTTTAAGAACACTATCAGACCAGGAATCTGCTGTATTAATAAAGCCGTGGAGTAATATTACAGCCGGGCCCTCTCCTTCATCCAAATAGGCAATTCTTACACCGTCGAAGGAAGTAATAAACTGCTTCTGCGCCAACAAACTAAATGAATTCAATAAGAGAAAACAAAATGTACTTACCTGAATCCGGAGCCTCATTCGATTAATAAATCTATACCCGATTGGTCTGCTGTCATTTCCTTGATGAATTCTACTTCTTCATCAGAAAAAGGAGTCCCATCCTGCCTTAAGACATCGTGAAACCATATTTTTGGTTCAGCAGTAAAAGTAGAATCCCAGCTTTTCCAGGGGTAAATAGTATTACTTTTTCCGGAAACAAAACCCCAGTTAATCGCAGCTATTTTATTCTCCCTGAGGACAGGCATCATATTCTCAAAAGTATTGTTATTGGTACGAGCCATATATTCCGTGCAAAATAGTGGTCTGCCGTACTTCTTAAGTTCAGCAATTTTTTGATTCACAACTTCCAGATCACCGTCATATGAATGAAATGATATTACATCAGAGTTTTCAACCATGTATTTGTCTATTGGCGGCAGGCTATCTGGGGTTCCCCAGTGATTCACATTACCCCTCCAAATCCCGGTAGTTAAGGGCTGACCTGGATTTACTTCCCTGGCCCATCCCATTACTTTCCTTAGGAGTGCCAGTGAATATTTTTGTTTGTCTTTTAATTCTAATTGAGTACGGCCGGGTTGCCCGGTAACATTATCGGGTTCGTTGTACACATCCCAGAGCAGAACCCGCTGATCGTCCGTAAAATGTTTTAGAACTCCCTTGATATAATTCTCAAGTTCATTGTGCCGTGTGGTATCCCCTAAAATTTCGGCTCCGGGAGCCTGTACCCATCCAGAATTATGAACATAGGGAATGGGGTTCGGTTGCTGTCCCAGCTTAGGTACAGGGTGCCAAACATCATCTAACAACACGAACATGGTCTTAATTTGGTATTTGTCTGCCAGCGAAAGATAACTATCCAATCTGCTCAGGAAACCGGTTGAATCCTGTTCCCATAGAAGATTGTGTAGATAAACCCTGTGTAAGTTCATTCCAAGGTCTGCAGACCATTTTAATTCCCTCTCAATTGTTTCCGGGTCAAAACTGGCTTGCTGCCAGAATTCCAATTGGTTGATCGCAGTACTGGGGTTAAAATTTGCACCAACGAGCCAGGGCTGTTTATCATACCACTTCCAGGCTTTTTCAGCTGACCAGCGTTGGGCTTTCGAAACTGTCGTTACCTCCGTTTGTTTTTTTTCCATACAGGAAATAATCAGTACCAGGGCAAATAGGAGAATTATTTTTTTTATCATGTTTTTTCTAAATTATAGACTAATATATACTATCCCGGTTAATATTGCGATCCCGAAACTCAATAAGGTACCAATTAAGATATACTCTGTAAGTTTACGATTGTTACTTTCCTTTAAGTCGTTAAACCTGAAAACAGATTTGGCTGTAATAAGCAATCCTATGGCCTCCCATCTACCCAGGATAATAAAAAGTAGCACAAATAATCTTTCAATTATACCTATGTATTTGCCGGCGTTCGGTAAAGACTTGTGATCCAGAGGTATTTGACCCGACATCTTATCTAACAATTTGTTCATAATTATTGCAGCTGGGAAGGTTACAAACACTATGGCTGTAATTAAATTCCAATCCAGTTGTTCTATAAGCATTCCTGTTTGAGCTATTGTATAATTTAAATAGGTGCAGTAGTACAGCACCATAATATGTAATGCCTGATCTATAAAAAATGGAACGGCCCTGTTATTAAACAAGGGCATTGCATATAGTTTTGAAACATCTATCAGATAGTGTGAAACGGCTATGACAAGGGCAATGTCCCAATAACTAAGGTCCCAGATTAATAACATTGTTATCCCAAAATGAATTAGAATGTGCAGATAGAGAAACTTCGAGGCCACTTTGTTTGCTTCTTTATGCAGTACCCATTTCAAAGGTTGCAAAAGAAAATCTCCTATAAGATGTGCTAATAATAATTTGGTAAATAGCATCATAGTTCTAATGTGTTTAAGGTATGGGAATAAAATTCTAACAAGTCCTGAACAAGCTCCAATCGCGCTCTTTTTTGGCGTTGGCTTACTGCAGATTGTTGAATATTTAATTGTTTTGCCATTTCTTTTTGAGAGGTTTTGGGCTGTTGTAGTGCCAGGGTGATAATTTCAGCGGAAACTGTACTCCAGTCATCCATAAAATCCAGAGCCAGTTTTAGCATCAGATTAAAAGTGTTATCATAGGCTGCATTTCCGGAAGCAAAGGCTAAATTGAGTTTGCGTTCTTTTAACCCTTCAAACACCCGTCCGGATCTTTGGTATGCTGTGCCGTTAGACTCGCTTACCCCTGCTCCGGAAAAAGTTTCATCACCCAGGCCAATTCCCAATCGTACATCAAGATTTTTAACAGATTTTATCATGGCTTTAATCTGTATGGCCGATATTAATGCCTGTTTTGGTGACACTTTTAGCTGAAACTCGTCTCCCCTGTATATTTCCCATTCTTTGGGGTCATCCCCTAGTTGCGAGAAATATTGCTTAAGTACAGGAATCCATTGTGAAGCCCTGTGAGCTTCAGAATTAATAATATCCCCGGTTATAATTGCTATCATATTTATAAGCTATTTAGCTAATATATAACTTTATTAGTTAATATGCTAATATTATTAGATATAAGTATTATTGCTAATATTTTAAAGTATTAAAAAATTCTTAAAACCAACGTCTTACCTGTGAGCAATAGTATTTATACGCTTTTCCGAATATTTTTAATAAAACCTCCTCTTCCGGTCCAATCTGAAATCTGTTCATATAAGCAACAAAAAAGGCCGCTGTGATAGTATTAAAGGCATTACCAAGTTTTAGACCAAAGGCCAGAAGAATGAGCAGCAAGGCCAGATACATAGGGTTTCGGGAAAACTTATAAATCCCATTGGTTACCAGCTTTGAGACTCTGGAAGGTACTGTCGGATCTACAGAAGTTTTTGCTTTGTAAAACTGCAGCAGTGATACCAGACCTATGACAATAGCCAGAATGAATAAAATCAGGGTTAAAGAACGTCTTCCAAAAAAATCGAATGCACCGACAGGCAGAAATTTAGCAAGCAGATACATCAGTGCCGCAAAGATCAGGAATACTACTACAGGAGGAATCTTAAGCTTCATAATTTGCATTTAAAGGCAAATAAAATTACTATTTTTATCTTTTTGAAATTTATTTTCAAGGAAATTCCCAATCGATGGACCTGGTATTTGCAACCCACAATTTAAACAAACTGGAAGAAGTAAAATTACTGCTTCCAAAATACATCAATCTGCTGTCGCTGGCAGATATCGGCTGCACCGAAGATATTCCGGAAACCGAAAAAACCCTGGAAGGCAATGCCTTGTTAAAAGCTAATTATGTTTTATCTAACTATGGACACAACTGTTTTGCAGACGATACAGGCCTTTTGGTAAATGCCCTGAACGGGGAACCGGGAGTTTACTCTGCCCGTTATGCGGGTCCTGATGGAAAGGCTGAAGATAACATAAAAAAACTACTCTCGGCACTGAAAAACACCCAACAAAGAACTGCATATTTTAAAACAGTAATTGCACTGCAATTGCCAGACAAAAGTCATCTTTTTACAGCTAAGGTTGAAGGAGATATCACTTCGGAAGCATTAGGTACAGGCGGGTTCGGATATGATGCAGTTTTTAAACCCAAGGGAGTTGATCAAACATTTGCCGAACTGCCTATTGCCGTAAAAAACAGCATCAGTCACAGGGGAAAGGCATTAAAAAAGCTTCTGAAATTCTTAAATAAAAATGTATCACCTTAATTGGAGCTTCTCTTAATGTGGTACGATAATCGCTGATACCAACCCATCTAAATAAATAACAGTATCTTTGCCGATTAATAAATGCCGCTGGTATAGCATGTGTTGTGCTGAGTCTAAATAGGTTAAGACGTTAATCGCTCTATACAACACACCTTATTTGCGATTAGGTAACCTAATATTATGACAAATTTTAAAGCACTGGGGCTAGATCAGCCCCTATTGGATGCTATTACTGATCTTGGATTCGAAAATCCTTCAGAGGTTCAGGAAAAAGCAATTCCCATTCTTTTGGAAGACGAGACAGATCTCGTTGCACTTGCCCAAACTGGCACTGGTAAAACAGCCGCTTTCGGATTTCCCCTCATTCAAAAAATTGATAGTAAGAGCAGAACTACACAGGGATTAATACTTTCTCCAACACGCGAATTATGTATGCAGATTACCAATGAGCTGCAACTGTATTCAAAATACGTAAAAGGGCTGAATGTTGTGGCCATTTATGGGGGTGCAAGTATCACGGAACAAGCCAGACAAATAAAAAAAGGTGCACAGATTGTAGTTGCTACCCCGGGCAGAATGAAAGACATGATCGGCAGGGGAATTATAAACATCACCAAAATAGATTATTGTATTCTTGACGAAGCCGATGAAATGCTGAACATGGGCTTCTATGAAGATATAAAAGACATACTGTCTGATACTCCCAAAGAAAAATCTACCTGGTTGTTCTCGGCTACAATGCCCAAAGAGGTGGCAACCATTGCTAAAAAATTTATGCATCATCCTCAGGAAATCACTGTCGGCGCCAAAAATTCTGGTGTGGATACAGTACAGCACGAGTACTATGTCGTAGGTGGACGAGACAGGTATCCTGCATTAAAGAGATTAGCCGATGCCAATCCGGGAATTTTTTCGGTCATCTTTTGCAGAACAAAACGCGATACTCAAAAAGTTGCTGAAAAACTCATTGAAGACGGGTATAATGCAGGTGCACTTCACGGAGATCTTAGTCAGAACCAGCGAGATCTGGTTATGAATGCATTCCGCAAAAAGCAGATTCAGATGCTCGTAGCCACGGATGTGGCCGCCAGGGGTATAGATGTAGACGATATAACACATGTTATTAACTACCAATTACCCGATGAAATAGAAACCTACACACATCGAAGTGGTAGAACCGGAAGGGCAGGTAAATCTGGTATTTCTATGGTTATTATCACCCGGAGCGAACTGCGGAAGATACACGCCATTGAGAAAAAAATTAAACAGGCTTTTGTTGTAAATAAAATTCCAACAGGGATGGAAATTTGCGAAATTCAGTTGTACCATTTAGCCAATAAAATCAGGAATACTGAGGTAAATCCGGATGTGGCCGACTATTTACCTGCAATCAATGATGTCTTTGAAGGTGTAGATCGTGAAGAGCTGATAAAAAAAATGGTCTCTGTAGAGTTTACCAGATTTTTTAATTACTACAACAGGGCCAAAGACCTTAATAATGTTGATCACAGTGACAGGGGTGATAAGAGAAGCAGTTCCAGAGGCGCAGCTTCAAATAACGGATCTGTCCGATACTTTATTAATGTGGGCGAAAAGGACGACTTTGATTGGATGTCTTTAAAAGACTTTTTAAAAGATACCCTGGCTGTTGGTAAGGACGCAATTTATAAGGTGGACGTAAAAGATAGTTTTTCCTTTTTTAATACAGATGCAGATCTTACCGAAAGGATTCTTGCAACTTTTACAGATTTCAAGGTGGATGGCAGGTTTGTGAACGTGGAAGTTTCTAAAAAACCTGAAAGTAGCGGCGGCCGGAGAAGCAAAGATAGGGGCGGCAGAAGAAGTAAGGACAAAGGAAACAGAAGAAGCAATGACCGCAGCCGCGGTAAAAGAAAGGACGGTAATTCTTTTCAGGGTGGCGGAAGGCGATCTGGCAAAAAACGAAGCAAGAAAAGAGACGGTTTCTATTAGTTAATTCTGTATTAAAAAATACGCCGCATCACATTTTTTTTGTTTTATTAGTACCTTTATTCCCGATTGATATTAATGAAGAACTACTACATCCTACTTATCGCATTAATAGGGCTCAATGGATTTTCTCAGGAAACCAACAATGAGCAGGAAGGCGCCATACAGGCTGTGGTTGTGAACGCACAATCGGACAGGCCTCTGGAAAGTGTGCATATTGTAAACCTCAATCAGGTAATTGGCACAATAACCAATAAAAAAGGAGAGTTCTCCATTACAGCCGCAGTTAATGACACTTTGTACTTTTCTTATCTGGGATTTAAATCACAGAAAATCAGGATCACCAATGACATGTTCAAATTCAAGGATACTAAAATTGCGTTGACAGAACTGGCTTATGCCTTGGAGGAAGTAATTTTAAAACCCTACCAACTAACGGGATATCTGGAAATAGACGTGAAGAATTTACCGATAAATACAGCCTATCAATATAGCATCTCCGGACTTTCTAAAAGTTACGAAGCCGGTAATAAAAGCCCTAGTGCGGTGACCAAAGTACTGGGAGCTATCCTTAATCCGGCTGATCTCCTGAGAAATCTTTTTGGTAAAAAACCGCGGCAAATGCGTAAACTCAGACAGGTTAAAGAAGATGATGCGATCCGAGATCTGCTGGCATCTAAATTTGATCGGGAAACACTGACAGAATTGCTTCAGATAGAAAAAGTAGATATTGATGATATTCTGTCCAATTGCAATTATTCGAAATCGTTTATAAGAACTGCCAATGACTTGCAGATCCTCGATGCCATCAGCGCCTGCTATGAAGATTACAAAGTTTTAAACAGGGAAAAATAAATTTTCAATTTCCACAAGCATTTTATAGCTTTAGGCAAAATCCTGTACCATGCAAAAAATGCTGATTGCAATCGCAATCTCTGCACTATTTTTCGCCTGCAAAGAAGCAAAAAAAGAACCAGTTATGGAAGCTTCGGCTGAACAAGAAATTAAGCCGGAAATAGCAAAAGAAGTGCCTTTCGTCTGGGAAGGCGCCAATGTCTATTTCTTACTGACAGATAGATTTAACAATGGCAATCCGGAAACTGATATTAATTTCGGAAGAACCAATCCTACAGGACCTCTAAGAGGTTTTATGGGAGGTGATATCCCAGGTATTACAAAAAAAATTGAAGAGGGTTATTTTACAGATCTGGGAATCAATGCGATTTGGTTTACTCCGGTAGTGGAGCAGATACACGGGGATACCGATGAAAGCACAGGAAGTACATATGGCTATCATGGCTATTGGGCCAAAGACTGGACGGTCCTCGATCCAAATTTTGGCACTAAAAAAGATTTGGAACGACTGGTTAAAATAGCTCATTCTTATGGCATTAGAATTCTCATGGATGTTGTACTTAACCATACTGGTCCGGTTACAGATAAAGATCCCGTTTGGCCCTCCGATTGGGTGCGTACGGATCCTACCTGTGACTTCGAAACTTATGAAACTACAACGGCATGTACACTGGTAGACAATCTTCCAGATATCAATACCGAATCTGACGAGCCGGTAGAACTTCCGGATGCCCTTCTTGCAAAATGGAAAGAGGAAGGACGCCTGAGTAATGAATTGGATGAATTGCAGCTGTTTTTTGAGCGAACAGGATACCCAAGAGCACCGAGATTTTACATTATTAAATGGTTAACAGACTATATAAATGATCTTGGTATTGATGGTTTCAGAGTAGATACTGTAAAACACGTAAACGAAAATGCATGGTCAGAACTCTATAAGGAGGCGTCTTATGCGTTTGAAACCTGGAAAAAGAAAAACCCGGATAAAGTATTGGATGATAATCCTTTTTATATGGTGGGCGAAGTCTACAATTATGGCATATCATCGGGAAGGGAATATGATTTTGGAGATAAGAAAGTGGATTATTTTGATCACGGTTTTAAAAGTCTTATCAATTTTGAACTAAAAAGTGATGCCCACAAAAACTATGAAACAATCTTTAAAAAGTACAGTAAATTGTTGCATAGTAAACTGAAAGACAAAAGTGTTCTAAATTACCTCAGCTCACATGATGATAATAGTCCGTTTGATAAAGAACGAAAACAACCTTATAGGGCGGCAACAGTCTTAATGCTTACTCCCGGGGCATCACAGGTATACTACGGGGATGAAACTGCAAGAAGTCTTATTATTGAAGGAACAGTTGGCGATGCCACGCTGCGATCTTATATGAATTGGGAGGAATTAGACAGTATTGCCGAAACCAAACAAATTCACGAGCACTGGCAAAAACTGGGAAAATTCAGGAGTAATCATCCGGCAGTTGGTGCAGGACGGCACAAGCGCCTGGCAAAAAAACCTTATGTTTTTAGCAGAACATATGTGGATGGCGATTACAAGGACAAAGTAGCGATTGGTTTAAACCTGCCCAAAGGTAAAAAATCGCTTTGGGTCAAAGGTTTTTTTGGAGATGGAACCAAACTAATGGAGGCCTATTCAGAGACCGAAGTAGAGGTTAAAAATGGGAAGGTAATGTTGGATAACGAATACGATATCGCGCTCTTAGAATTGATTCAATAATTTAGCCGGGCAGGTAATAGTAAGAGGGTAACAAGTGGTTATATCCTGGAGTGCAGGGCAATTCTATTGCCTTCCGTATCTTTCACCAGAGCCATAAAACCATGTCCGCCTCCTATCTCAGTTTTAGATTTTAGGGTTGTACCTCCGGCTGCATCCACTCTACTCAATTCATTGGCAAGATCCTGACAAGTAAAATATATTAGTACGCCTTGAGAATCGCTTGGGGTATACATTTCATGCTTTACCAGGGAACCTGATGCTCCTGGTTTCGCATGATCGGCCGGAAACCATCCCATTACCAAACCGCCCAAATCATGTATCTCTATTTCTATATCTAAAACGGTCTCATAGAAGGCTTTTGCCCTTTCCATATCGGAAACCGGAAGTTCAAACCATCCAATTGAATTATACTCCATGCCTCTTTATTTTATTCGCTATCCCTCCATTTGAGATTTTAGACTTGCAAGGCCTTCATCAAAGTCTTTCCCGACCATTTTATCCATATTCATAAATAACATCATGATACTCATTGGGAATTTGTTCTTTCCGGAAAAACCCCAGGTCACCTTCGTATTTCCTCCGGAGCCATCGTCTAGCTGTAAATAACAATCAGAAGTGGATTTCCAGGGTTTCATGAAGCGTAACTCGCCTTCAATACGTTCTCCTGTAATAATTTTGGTGATTTCCTGTTCACCTTCTCCTACATCCTTATTCCCCGACCAATGGCTTACACAGCCTACTTCTCCGTCAGTTCCGGTGAAAGACTTCTTCATATTTGGGTCTTTCCTGGCCCAGGGAGACCATTCGTCCTGTTTCTTAAGATATTTGAGGTGTTCAAAAACTTCGGATTTTGGCCTGGCAATTTCAACCGATCTAAAAACATTGTAAGTCTTGGGGGCCAAAAGCGCCAAAACTAAAATCAAAGCCACAATTCCTGCGAGAATATAAAGTAATACAGCCATTTGTTTATCAATTAGTTAGTAGTAATTCACAATGTAATAAAAAATCATAATTCTTTTTCATATCTGTTTAATATTTTATCTATGCTTTTAATCGACTTTTTGGTCCAGTCCAATCGCTTTATCAGAATATCCGAAGGGCTCAATTGCCAGGGAAGTTCGGATTTCCTGAGTTCAGCGGTTAGTCGCTGAAGAATGATCGCGGCCGAAACAGAGACATTGAGACTTGCTGTGAATCCTACCATAGGTATTTGTAAATACCGGTCTGCCGCATTGATTACAGCCGGGCTAAGTCCTTCCTTTTCTGTACCAAAAAAAAATGCCGTCTTGTTGTGGAGTTTATAGTTTTGTAGCGGGTAAGCATCCTTATGTGGACTTGTTGCGATAATTTCATAGCCTTGTTGTCTTAAAGCGGATATACAGTCCAAAGTATCATTATATCTGAACACATCTACCCATTGCTGTGCTCCCATGGCTATATTTTTATCCAGTCGATTTCCAAATCGGCCTTCAATTACATGTGCTTCCTGTAAACCAAACGCCTCACATGTTCGGATGAGCGCACTGGTGTTGTGCATTTGAAAAACATCTTCAATAGCAATGGTAATATATTTAGTTCGCATCTCAAGGATACTTATGAACCGTTCCTTTCTTTCTTCCGATATGAAAGTCTCTAAATAGGTAAGAAGTTGATTATCTACCATAAACCGAATATAATAAAAAGTCTATTTTTATAAGTATGAAGAAAAACATAGTGGTACTCACGGGAGCTGGGGCCAGTGCGGACAGTGGCATCAACACATTCAGAGATGCCGATGGGCTCTGGGAAGGACATGATGTTATGGAAGTGGCTTCACCCATTGGATTTGCCAAAAATCCTGAACTTGTATTGGATTTTTACAATAAAAGAAGGAGGCAACTTTTTGAAGTTGCCCCCAATAAGGCTCACTACGCCCTTGTTGAACTTGAAAAACACCACCAGGTAACCATAATTACCCAGAACGTGGATGATCTGCACGAAAGGGCCGGAAGTTCCAATGTACTTCATCTTCATGGAGAATTGTTAAAAGCGAGAAGTACAAGGAATTCTTCTCTGGTACTTAATTGGCATAATGACCTAAACCTGGGAGATATCAGTGATGAGGGGCATCAACTAAGGCCTCATATTGTTTGGTTCGGTGAGGAAGTTCCTCTGTTACCCAGGGCGGCTGAAATTACCCGCGGAGCAGAAATTCTAATTATAATCGGGACCTCCATGCAAGTTTACCCTGCAGCAAGTCTGGTGAATTATGCCCCTGCCAGCAGCAGAATTCACTTTATAGATCCCAAACCCAATGTAAGGAGAACTGATTATCCCAATTTGAATATTATTTCTGAAAGAGCCGCCGTGGGTGTGCCGCAATTGGTAACCGAACTATTGAGGCAGCATCATTAACTATCTCTTCTAAACGCCAAAGTGATAGTGTTTTTTATATTTCCGGGCAAACTATAGTTGAGTTTCCAAAGGTTTAGCACGTTATAAATTCCGGGGATTTTTATTATTTTCAAATCTTGGGATATAAATTTAATTAGCAAAAAATTGACCGTAAAAGAACTTCAAAACTCCCTGGATTATGTTGATCATTCCAGAGAAAAACGCTTACAGATGGCTCACCTAATAATGAGCAATCCCCATCTGATCGAGCCGCTGTTAGAGATTGCTTTCGAAGCCGAAAACCCGGTATCCAGTAAAGCTTGCTGGGTTCTCGAATTTACCGCCAAGAAGGAATTGAGCTATTTGTTCCCTTATATAGATCCTTTTATAGATAATTTAGGTAAACTAAAACTTGATTCCTCGGTCAGGCCCGCAGCAAAAATCTGTGAATACCTGATGCTCTGTTTTTTTTTAAACGATGAAGGGGAATGTCAGTACATCTTAGAGGACCGGCATCTTGAAAAAATTACAACGGCATGTTTTGACTGGCTTATTGGGGATTTCAAAGTCGCGGCCAAAGTATACTCCATGACCAGTTTATTACACCTGGGTAAAAAATTTACCTGGATACACCCGGAACTCTCGCTGATTCTGGAACAAAACTATGCACAGGGCAGTGCAGCTTATAAGGCAAGAGCACGGCACACCCTCGCAAAACTGGCTAAAATAAAACGCCAGAGTTAGTTAAGTCTATGATTCCATAAACTAGGAATTTTTAACTGCTAACTGTTTACTGCTTACTGCTTACTGTATACTGCCTACAACCATCCTTCGACTCCGCTCAGGATGACAGTAAATTACTAAATGTCTACTGCCGACTGCCAACTGCTTACTGTTTACTAAAGCCAGCCGCATCATCTCGCAGCCTTTTATAATCATCCACAGGATAATCATAAAAGATCTCGTGTTTACTGCTTACTGTTTTTACCTCCCTTTTAAGTATCTTTGCGGCTTTCCAGGAATAAATCAATTCTATAAAGATGTCTTTAAAAGAACTAAATGCAATTTCCCCAATAGACGGTCGCTACAGGAGTAAAGTGAATGCCCTGGCAGCGTATTTTTCTGAAGAAGCACTTATAAAATATCGGGTAAAAGTTGAAATTGAATATTTCATTGCGCTTTGTGAACTCCCATTACCTCAATTAAAGGGTTTTCAAAAAAAGCTGTTCGCAGAACTACGGGCAGTTTATCTGGAATTTGGATCTGAAGATGCCTGGGTAATTAAGGAAATTGAGAAAATAACCAATCATGACGTTAAGGCCGTAGAGTATTTCATCAAGAAGAGGTTTGATGATTTAGACTTAGGTGAATATAAAGAATTCATACATTTTGGCTTAACCTCTCAGGACATTAACAATACGGCCATCCCGCTTTCATTAAAAGATGCTATTAATGACATATACGTTCCTCAGTATGTTGAGGTGCTGGAAAAGTTAAAGACGCTGAGTACGGAATGGGCGCACATACCTATGTTGGCCAGGACACATGGACAACCGGCCTCTCCTACCCGACTAGGTAAGGAGATTGCCGTATTCGCCGAACGTCTAAAGGAACAATTTAATCTTTTAAATGATATTCCCAGCGCAGCTAAATTTGGAGGGGCGACAGGAAATTACAATGCACATAAAGTGGCTTATCCGGAAGTTGACTGGAGAGATTTTGGCCAAAATTTTGTTCAGGAGAAGCTTGGCTTGCATCATTCCTTTCCCACCACACAAATTGAGCATTACGATCATATGGCAGCATTATTTGATAATCTCAAGAGGATCAACACAGTAATTATTGATCTTGACAGGGATTTTTGGACCTATGTATCAATGGACTATTTTAAGCAAAAAATTAAGGAAGGGGAAGTAGGATCCTCAGCCATGCCTCATAAGGTAAACCCAATTGATTTTGAAAATTCAGAAGGAAACCTTGGGATGGCCAATGCTATTTTTGAACATTTATCTTCAAAGTTGCCTATTTCCAGATTACAAAGAGATCTCACCGACAGTACGGTACTCCGAAATATAGGGGTCCCTATAGCACATACCTTAATCGGATTTATATCTACGCTTAAAGGCCTTAATAAATTATTGCTGAATGAGGAAAAATTCAAAGCAGATCTGGAAAACAACTGGGCCGTGGTTGCTGAAGCCATTCAGACCATACTTAGACGAGAGGGTTATCCAAATCCTTATGAAGCACTTAAAGGACTTACAAGGACGAACAACAAAATAGATCAGCAATCGATAGCTGATTTTATAGACACCCTACAGGTTTCCGAAGCAATTAAGGCTGAATTAAAGGTAATAACCCCCGCCAATTACACCGGTATATAATTCCGTGGTATAATGACGGAGGACATTCCTATTTTGTGCACCTTAGAATTGTCTTACTGTTTCTTGCGAATTTCCACTTTATGAGGGTATGGAATCTCTATTCCGGCATTATCAAGTGCCAGTTTTGAGCCTTCAACAGTAGCAAAAAATACATCCCAGTAATGCTCTGGCTTGCAATACGGCCTCACGGCAAAGTTCACAGAACTATCTGCTAATTCGGATACATTTACCGAAGGAGCTGGATCCTCCAAAACCATAGCGTTAGACGTCAATACCCGGAGTAAAACTTCTTTTGTTTTTTTTATGTCTTCATTATAACCCACACCCACTGTAGTATCGACCCTTATCTTTCCTTCCGCAGTGTAGTTAATAATATTCCCATTGGCCATCGCCCCATTGGGTATAATGGCCAGTTTATTCCCGGGGGTAATTAATTTTGTGGTAAAAATTTCAATTTCTTTCACAGTACCTAAAGCGCCCTGAGCTTCAATCAGGTCACCAATTCTGTAGGGCTTAAAAATCATAATAAGCACTCCTCCCGCAAAATTAGCTAGTGATCCCTGTAGTGCAAGACCTACTGCAAGACCTGCAGCCGCAATTACAGCCGCAAATGTGGTGACATCAACCCCAAGCTGAGATATTACCAGTAAAATCAGGAATACCCTTAATGCCCAGGAGATTAAATTCAGTAAAAACCGCTGGAGCGAATCATCGTAATTACTTTTAGACATTACTTTTCTGGCGGCACCCACAAGTTTTTTAATGACCCAGGCACCGATGAGGTAAATAATTATCCCAGCGACTAATTTGGGACCAAATTCTTTTGCCAGTTCAATAGCGTAATTGAACCATTCTTCTGCTTTTTCCATTGTAAAATTTAGTTAGTGTTAATGAAGGTTACAAGATAATAATTACACTTTAAAAAAGTAACTGTAAAGTAAACTTCAAAAAAAAACCTGCTTCAAACAGATCTGAAGCAGGAAATTTATATTAGATTGGTTGTTGTTTAACCTTTAAGGAACTTACCTATTTCTCCAAGGCCTTCTCCTTTGTAATCCGATTTCTGTATTGCCTGAAGCAACTGCACTAAATGGGCCGGATTCATATTGTCTCCTAACACTCTGATAAGTGCAAACCCTTTATCTTCACTATTGCCGTAGATAATAACCTCATCGATCGCATCTTCATCTCCAAGGTATTTAATTACGCCTTTCCCATATTTGGAGTTCAGCTTCATAAGTTCTACGAACTCATCGTCTTTTAAAATTGAATTAACCTTGGCTCTTTCTACCTTGTACTCTGCTGCATTCTTGGTAGTTTTCTTAAATGCCAGAATATTCAGCTTTTTGAGCGATTGTAATGCCGTTCTCTGAGTTTCGGAGAGTTCGGTTTCTTCAAGGTTTAAAATACTGGTCGGAACATCAAGAGAAATAAAATTAGGATTCTCCGAACTGTCTACGTAGTATTCCTGAAGACTTTGATTTGAGGAACAGGCTCCCATTACTACCAGGGTTGCCATTGCCATATATTTTAAAATCGTTTTCATTTATTGATCTTTAGTGTTTAATTGAGTGAGGAAATTTATGACTCCTCCAAATCTGTAACTACTCTCCCTTTTTTTCTGCCTTATTCAGCTCATTTGGAAGGTCCATTTTCTTGGTCAGGGTACCAATCTTGCGAAGATCAATATCACCAGTTAAAGATACTAATACTGTTTCAATGTTTCGTCCGTTATGCCCCACCTTAACTTTATCAATTCCCGTTACGAACATCAATAGTTCTTTTACATGATTTTCATCTTTACCGCTTTTGATGTAAAACTTTACATTGGTATCCTCATCTTTTACCCTCATTAACTCTTCCATTGAAGAAGATCTTAAATACTTGTCTACTGAAGATTTCATTTTGGAAGAAGCATCCTTGTCTTCTGTCATAAATACCCTTAATTGTTTTAAACCCTTAGCCAGGTCCATAAATTCTTTTGCCTCAGCATCGTCAGCATGTTCTCCAATACTGGCGACAAGGTCTATCATACTTTTATTTACAATTACGGAGCCAACATGGTCCATGTCTTCGAACTTATCAAACTGAGATTGTGAAAACCCGCTGATGCTGATAAGAAATGCTGCTAATACTAAAATTGATTTTTTCATGAGATTCGTTTTTATTTTCCTGTCTCCATGGCAATGGCCATACTGTTAGGAATCTGATTGATGTTGATTTGTTAATTGTTCTTTTTCCCTGCTTTATTGAGCTCTTCGGGAAGGTTCATTTTTTTTGTGAGAGAATTAATCTTATTCAGATCAATGTCTCCGGTAAGTGAAAGCAATACTGTTTCAAATTTTCTGTCATTAATTTCAACGTCCACATTCTTCATTCCATTAATGAACATAAGTAATTCACTTACATGATCGTCGTCTTTTCCTGTCTTGATATAGAATTTAATATTGGTTTCCTTATCCTTTATCCGCATTAACTCTTCCAGTGAGGCCGACTTAAGATAACTCTCGACAGAGGCTTTCATATCTGCTCCAACTTTCTTGTCTTCTGTTGTAAATACCTTTAAACTGTTTACACTTTTGGCAATATCCATAAAGTCTTTTGCCTCAGGATCGTCAACATCTACATCTATTTTACTCAATAGATTAAACATGCTCTTATTAACAACCACAGAGGTCACTTCATCGAGATCCTCATACTTGTCGAACAAAGACTGTGAAAAGCCGGCAAGTGGTAATAAGGCAATTAGTAGTATTGTGATATTTCTTTTCATCGTTTTAAATTTTAATTGTGCTTGTAAATTTTTTGTTTTGTTTCTTCAAATTCATTTAAATAGGCTACTTTTTCGGTTCCTTTACCAAAATTCTCGGCCAGAAGGCTCAATGCTTTTTTTGTTTCATTATAGGCATAAAGCGCTTGTTCTTTCTCTATTTGCCGTTCCTGATAAGCGTTACCAAAATATATGCCAAAGGCAACTACTGCTACCGCTGCAATGGAAAGCCACTTATAATAGTTTTTTCTAGGTTTTAGTGGAACCTGCTTGGTAAATCGTTCTTGCTTGGCTTTGGAAAAGTAAGCAAAGATGGGTTTGTACTGCTCTAATTGCGGAGCAACTTCTTCTTGTGAAAAATACTCCCTTAAGCTTTTTTCTTCGGCTGCTGTTGTGTTAGCCTCGAAATACTTTTCCAATATTTTTTCTATGTTATCCAATTCCATAACTATGTTTTTGTAATAATTTTTCTCTTACTGTTTTTCTTGCTCTTGAGAGTGTTACCCTTACTGTTGTTGGCCGCATCTCTAATAATTCCGCTATTTCGTCAAAATCATATTCCTCAATATCTCTTAATTGAAGTACCATTTTTTGCTGTTCGGGCAGATCTTGCATAATTCGTTCAACCCAGCTCACACTATCTTTGGATTCTAACTGTCCTTGCAAGGAAGTGCTGCCATCAGCATAATTACTATGTACTAATTTGAGGTTGTTAGATTGTTTTGATTTTAAGCGATCAAGACAAAAATTCTTTGTCATCGTCATCGCAAAAGCCTCCACATTCTTGTAACTCTCAATCATTTTATTCTTGGCCCACAATTTCATCAAAATCTCCTGCGTGGCATCTTCTGCTTCCTCCGACGAAACTAATAGTCGTTTCGCCAAACGGTACAATTTGTCCTTAAAAGGCATGACCACATTTAAAAATTCCGATTGCGTCATTGTTAGTTGATCAGTTGTTGTAGTAACCATTCATGGTGTTTTACATAAGGAAGACGAAGTACAACGAATTTTGTTACAAATAATTTTTTTTTCCTTCAGATGTAAGTATTTTAGGCCATTACAAACTAAATATCGTATAGTTTTAATAACTATAAGGTAAAAATTGCTAAAAGTTGAACAATTATTATTCCGAACTGGAACGATAATTGAAGTGATTCTAAAAAAAAGAATATGAAAAAGTATGTCTTGATGTTACTCACATTGGGTTTACTGTATGTGGGTTGTAAAAAGAATGACAATGGTATAGGAGGTCCAAACGGCCCCAATCCTAATCCGTCAGCAAATGTATTTGTACAGGATTTTATGTGGAAAGCCATGAATATTTGGTATTTCTGGCAGGCAGATGTACCAGATCTGGCAGATACCAGATTTACCTCAGACGCAGATTACACAGAGTATCTTCAATCAGAATCTGGTCCTGCGGCGTTTTTTGACAACAAACTACGCTTCATTGATGACCGTTTTAGCTTCTATAACGATGACTATAAAGAACTCACAGATAACCTCTCAGGGGTTTCCAGGAGCAACGGATTGGAGTATGGTTTAATCGTTTTTGCTGATAGTGATGATATATTCGGGTATGTTCGCTATATAATCCCCAATTCGGACGCGTCAACCAAAGACATTGCCAGAGGGGAATTATTCACTGGCGTAGACGGACAAACTTTGAATAGAGATAACTACAGAGACCTTCTCAATGGGGAGAATGCCACTTATACATTAAATATGGCCGATATCGCCGACGGGGTGATAACACCCAACGGGAAAGAAGTTTCCCTTACTAAAGAAGAAGCTTTGGTTGAGAATCCTGTATTTATTACCACAACATTTGAAATTGATGGTAAAAAGATTGGTTATTTAATGTATAATGGATTTACCAATGAGTTTGATGAAGAGCTAAATGTAGCTTTTGGACAGCTAAAAGCAAACGGCGTAACAGATCTGGTACTCGATATGCGTTATAACTCAGGGGGGTCAGTAAACTCATCCAGACTTCTATCCAGTATGATCTACGGTACTGACACAGATGAACTTTATATTCGTCAGCTGTGGAATCCAAAGATCCAGGAGGCATTCACAGCAGACGACCCTAATGCGCTTGAAGACTATTTTGCAAGTACCACTGGTGCTGGTACGCCTATAAATACACTTAATCTCGACGAAGTTTATGTCCTGACAACAGGAAGTACTGCCTCAGCCAGTGAATTGGTGATAAATGGACTAGACCCTTATATCCAAATAATTAAGATAGGTACTACAACTACCGGGAAGAATGAGTTTTCACTTACAATGGTAGATGACCCCTCACGTGATGGGGCTCCTTATATTTACACTCCCTCCAGAGAGGGTCAGATTAATTCTAATAATAGCTGGGCCATACAACCGCTGGTGGGCCGAAACGAAAATTCAGTAGGTTTCTCGGATTATACCGATGGATTTGACCCGGATTTTGAATTGCAGGAAGACCTGGAAAACCTGGGCATTTTAGGTGATCAAAACGAACCGTTGCTGGCCAAAGCCATAGATGAAATACTAGGTGCCACTGCAAAAAGAGATTTTAGTGTTAAAACGCCAGTGAAGCTGCTGACAAGTTCCAGGATGTTTAGACCCATAAAGGATAATATGATTTTAGATAAGGAATTTTACCTTCCTTTAGATTAATTTTAACTTAACAATATAAAATTGCCCTGATTTAAAGATATATTCCTTAATCAGGGCATTTTTGACTCAAAGCTCGAGATTTAGTCCAAACCTGAAATTCCTTCCTCTTGTACTAAAACCGATAACTTCGGTAAAAGAGCTGTTAAATAGATTGTCGATATTTAAAAAAACTTTCAATTTACCTGATATAACCTCTCTGGATAAATAGCAGCCTACAAGTCCATATGGCTCTAATGCCACATCTGTAAACGAATTGAAATCTGTATCCGTTCTGCCAGCTGCATAAGAATATTGGGCAGAGGCATAAGTGTTGGAAGAAATATTATAAGAGAGCACTGTATTGATTTTGTGCTTGGGCAGCCTTATTCCACTATCTCCTTTCCTTTCGGTAAAAGTGTAATTAGCATTCCATTGCAATTTCTCCAACGGCTCCCAACTAAGTTCTATTTCTGCCCCCTGTACATCAATTTCATTTATCGAATTCATATATTGAAAACTGGCATTATCAAAAAAAACGAAGTTTTCTTCCTTTCTGTTAAAATAAACTGCGCTTCCTCTGAGCTTGTCATTGGTAGCGTATTCAAAACCAGCTTCAATTGTCCGATTTATTTCTGGTTCCAGGGCATCATTTGCTCCAAAATCTCCGAATAACTGTGTTAAAGAAGGGGTTATATAAGAAGTGGCATAGGTCGCCAGCAATTTAAGATAGCCCTTGTTTCCTGAAATGCTATAGGAAGGATTAACATTATAAACCAAATGATTGCCATATTCTGAATGAACATTCAAACGTGTTCCGGCATTAACATTCAATCCAAATTCGGACACATAGACCAGATTCAAATACGGATCTGTCAAAGTAAAATCTTTTACTTCGGTAAAATCAGAACGGTCCCTGATGTAATTCAATCCTAATACGCTATAAAATCGCTTATCAAATATGTATTTGTTAAAAACATCCAGTACCAGGTTGTTGCCACTAAATGAATTAGGGAAGGCACTCAAATTTTCCGAATTATAATCCGTATAGGCCATATTTAATTTCAGGGAGCCGTTATTGTTGTACTTCAGTCCGGACGAAACCCCAATTCTCTTTTGTTCACTGAGAAACTGATACGGAGCATCTATAAGTCCGAAAGACTCGTCGTATTCCGTCCTGAGTTTGGTCTGATTTGCATATATTTTGAAATCAATATTTTCCGAAATTGCATAATGCAATTGCATGTTTAAACTCACGTTCGAATTAATATCCTCTTCGTTCTCCGGACTAATAACAGACGACATTCCATCTGCAAAACTATTGGAAACCCCAAGCGAATAGCTCAATTTTTGCAGGGTTCCGGATATTAGTGCACTATTTGTAAATTCTGAAAGATTGTTATTTTGATCTCCGGCAGTTTGATTAGTCCCCACGCTGACTAAAAATTCCCCCGCCAATTTCTTTTTGGAGGTATTTTTTGTTTTGATATTTATTACTGCTGTGGCAGCATTGGTACCGTATAAGGTACTGGCCGCACCCTTAATAATTTCTATAGAGGCAATATTAGCGGTTGATAGCAGTCGAAGATCGTATTCTTGCGAGAATGAAGATGGGTCAGATATTCTAATCCCATCAATTAGAATAAGCACTTGTCTGCCCCGGCCCCCTCTGGCAAAAACTCCAAGTATTTCGCCCTGGCGACTTCGGCTTCCATTAATTTCGAGACCACTTTTGGTAGTAATGATTTCTGCAATTGACCTTCCCTGATTTCTCTGCAGTTCTTCGGTACTGATTTTAATTATTGTTTTTCCGGACTCCGCTCTCCTTAGAGGAAAACGAGAATCGCTGACGACCACCTCATCAAGTATTTGTATTGCTGTAGTATCTTTTACTTGCTGGGCATAACTTGTAAGGTACGCCATTGTGGCAAACCCCAAACTAAAAAATTTTTGGTTCATTTACTTCATCTGAAAACGGGAAATAGTATGTCTGCACCCATACGTAAACTTTTATCCCGAAAGTTTAACAATAGTTGTTTGAATCTGGCAGGTCTCCTGACTTGCGTACTAACATTGACCTTCCCGTGCGCCTGCTGGCATACAGTGGTAATAGAAGAAATGTTAGCCATCCGCCGGCTGACGGACAAAGCTTACAGTTGCGGGAACAGTTCCGGAATTTCTTAGCCATTGTACGGACAGAGCACCGGATTCCCTTTTAATTTCACCAATACTATAAGGTGAGAACCAAAATTCCTGACGAAGTTAAACATTTTGTTTAATCTTTCGAACAAAAGATTAAATAATACTACTTTTGAAACGACTTCAATTTCATCAATTTGAAAAATACGCTTATACTATCATTTGCTCTGATTTTCCTTAGTTGTGAGGGGAAAAAAAAAGAAGTTGCAATTACCGAAGATGACATAGAAGAGATAGGAATAAGTCATGCCAGGGGTTTTACAATTTCAAAATCTTTATCAGGAATTACAACAATAGCGGTAAACTCGCCATGGCCCAATTCCGAATCTGGTTTTATCTATGCTCTTATTCCAAAAAGTAAAGCCGCAAATGTTGCCCTAAATAGAGACAGCTATGACGCGGTAATATACACCCCTGTTGAGCAAATCGTCGCAACATCCACAACGCACATTCCGGCTTTGGAAGCCCTGGGTGTGGATGGAAAACTTGTTGGATTTCCCGACCTAAAGTACATTTCTTCCTTAGCTACCAGAAAAAGGATTGAGGCAGGGGAAATACTGGAATTGGGAAATAACGAGTCTATGAACTCGGAGATGGTAATTGCTCTCAGGCCTGACGTAGTTATAGGATTTAGTATTAATAATCAAAATAAAGCCTATAACAGTCTGGAACGTGCAGGGATTCCTGTGGTTTACAATGGCGACTGGACAGAAGAAACACCACTTGGGAAGGCGGAATGGATAAAGTTCTTTGCACCTTTTTTTGGACTTGAGAAAAAGGCAGATAGTATTTTTGAGGACATTAGCTCTTCTTATAATATGGCAAAAGGTATTGCCGCAAAAGCCAAATACCAACCTACTATTCTAAGCGGAGCGCTCTATAAGGATGTATGGTATCTCCCCGGCGGTAAAAGTTGGGCAGCTCAATTTTTAAAAGACGCCAATACCCGGTATCTCTGGCAAGCTGGTAATGATGCCGGAAGTTTGTCGTTAAGCTTAGAAAGCGTTTTAGAGCGGGCCAGGTATGCAGACTATTGGATTTCACCATCACAATTTACTTCTTATGATCAATTGTTTGCGGCGAACAGTCATTATTCACAATTTAAGGCGTTTCAAAAGAAGAAGGTATTTACCTTTGCTTCAACCCGAGGAGAAACAGGTGGACTATTATATTACGAGTTAGGACCAAACAGGCCGGATCTAATATTAAAAGATCTGATACACATTTTTCATCCGGAACTTTTACCCCGGCATAAACTCTTCTTCTTTAAACCCCTAAAATAGTGCCAGCATCCAATAAAAACCGAATAGCGTTCTTAGTACTATTACTGATATTAGTGTTGTGTTTTGTACTCAATATTAGTTTGGGATCTGTTAACATACCTATTAAAGACACTTTTAATGCGCTCCTGGGCGAAAATTTGGCAGAGGACAGTTATAGCTACATAATTAGAAATTACAGGGTGCCCAAAGCCTTTACAGCTGTTTTAGTGGGCAGTGCACTTTCACTAAGCGGACTTTTGATGCAAACACTATTTAGAAATCCCCTGGCAGGCCCTTTTGTATTAGGAATCAGTTCCGGTGCCAGTTTGGGTGCGGCAATCTTTATCATGGGATCTTCCCTTCTTGCAGCATGGTTCTCTTTTTCCTTTATTAATGATTTTTCACTGGCCGTAGCGGCAAGTCTGGGGGGCTTTATTGTACTACTTGCTGTAATGACCGTAGCCACGAGAATAAAAGATACTATGGCCCTATTGATTATTGGACTTATGTTTGGAAGCATCACAGCAGCAGTGGTTACAGTGCTCTCCTACTTCACCAGTGCAGAAAAATTGCAGTTATTTATCTATTGGTCCTTTGGAAGTGTAGGTAATCTGGCATGGAACCAACTGGGGTTACTTTTAGCAATAGTGCTGCTGGGAATAGTATTGAGTATTATTTCTATTAAATCTTTAAACGCCTTGCTTTTAGGCGAGAATTACGCCAGAAGCTTAGGTGTACCGCTTAAAAGTGCAAGAATGCTCATTATTTTGGCTACGGCTTTATTGGCAGGAAGTGTTACTGCCTTCGCCGGACCAATTGCATTTATCGGTTTGGCAGTCCCACACCTTAGCAGGCAAATTTTTGACACCACAAACCATAAGACATTGGTGCCGGCTGTTCTGATTTATGGTGCCATTTTATTGTTGCTTTGCGATACACTAGCTCAGCTTCCAGGCTCGGCTTATGTTTTGCCTATTAACGCCATTACTTCTATTATAGGGGCACCAATAGTAATTTGGTTATTGCTGAGGAAGAAAAAGATGATTTTTTAAATTAAACGATTAAACTAATTTAACATTAATTCATTCAAAAAAAATATGACTCTGGAAGTCCGGGATCTGAGCATTGGTTATAAGGGAAAGAGGCAAACTACCTTAATTTCTGATCGAATTACTTTTGAATTGGCGCAGGGCGAGTTGACCGCCATAGTTGGTGTCAATGGAATTGGTAAAAGCACATTATTAAGAACACTAGGAGCTGTACAGCCAAAAATTTCAGGTGAAATCCTGATTCATAATCAAACCCTGGAATCCTATTCTGCCACCGAAATGGCTTCCAGGCTTAGTTTGGTGCTAACAGAACCCATTGCTTCTAAAAATCTCACAGCAAGGGAATTGATTAGTTTAGGAAGGCAGCCCTATACCAATTGGATTGGTACATTATCGGCAGAGGACCAGGATATTATCAATGATGCTATCCAAAGGATTTCCCTGGAAAATACTGCCGCTAAAAAATGTTATGAATTAAGCGATGGCCAGTTACAAAAGGTTATGGTTGCCAGAGCACTTGCTCAGGATACCGCAGTGATGCTGCTTGATGAACCAACAACACACCTGGACCTGTTCCACAAAGTTCAGATTATTAAATTGTTACAGAACATTGCGCACCAAACAGGGAAAACCATTCTATATACTACCCATGAAATAGAACTGGCTATTCAGTTATGTGATAAAATGCTGATTATGGAGCAAGGCGGCTGTAAATTTGGTACTCCGAAAGATCTAATTGAACAAAAGAGTTTTGAGTCGCTTTTTCCACCGGAAACCATATTGTTTGATCCCAAAACAGGCAGCTTCAGGATTCAGAACTAAATAATTTGATTCTAAAATTAATAGCAAACCCTTATCTTTACCCGATAGAATTATTACGCAATGAATGAGTTTCTTATTTATATTATTCTGGCAATCGTTTTTATAGCAGCCGGCTATTTCATTGGTGTTTATATTCAAAATCTCAAGACAAAATCTGACCAAAGTACCCTTTTGGAAAGGGAGCAACAATTAAGGAACAATCTCTCGCATTTAAATGACCAACTCGTCAATTCTGCTGAAGAAAAGAATGAATTACGGTTGCATAAAGAACAACTGAACAGTCAGCTTATCAGACATGAGGCAGAAATACAAAATCTGCAAACAAAGAATAAAGAACAAAAAGAGGAAGTAGAAAAGTTACAGGAAAAATTCACAAAGGAATTTGAAAATCTGGCAAATAAGATCCTTGATGAAAAAAGTATAAAATTCACTGAGCAGAATCAAAAAAACATAAAAAATATTCTAAACCCTTTACAGGAAAAAATTCAGTTATTTGAAAAGAAAGTCGAAGAAAGCAGAAAAGAGAACTACGGCATTCACCAGGCCTTGAAGGAACAGTTAATGAATTTACAGAATCAAAACCTGAAAATCACTCAGGAGGCGGAGAACCTGACAAAAGCCCTTAAGGGAGATAGTAAAATGCAGGGGAACTGGGGAGAACTGGTACTCGAAAGGGTATTAGAGAAATCTGGATTGGAGAAGGACAGAGAATATACTGTGCAGCAAAGTTTTACCAGGGAGGATGGCTCAAGGGTACTCCCCGACGTAATTATACACCTTCCGGACGGAAAAAAGATGATAGTGGATTCTAAGGTTTCACTGACAGATTATGAGCGCTATATCAATTCGGAGGAAGATTTGAAAGAAAAATTTTTAAAGGACCATATCAACTCACTAAAAAAACATGTAGATCAGTTATCTGCCAAAAAGTATGAGGATCTTTACGAGATGGAAAGTCCTGATTTTGTACTTATGTTTGTTCCTATAGAAACTGCTTTTTCCATTGCAATCAATAATGAAAATGGCTTGTATAATAAGGCCTTTGAACAGAACATTGTAATTGTGACACCTTCTACCCTCCTCGCAACATTGAGGACTATTGATTCTATGTGGAACAATGAGAAACAACAAAGAAATGCAATTGAAATTGCACGCCAGGCCGGTGCCCTCTATGACAAATTTGAAGGCTTTGTCTCTGACCTAACAAAGGTGGGGAAAAAAATGGATGAGGCTAAAACAGAATACAAAGGCGCAATGAATAAACTGGTAGAGGGCAGGGGTAATATCGTCATAAGCATTGAAAAGCTCAAAAAAATGGGAGCAAAAGCCAAAAAATCAATTCCTGAACGCATTTTAAAAAGGGCAGAGGAGGATGATTTTGAGGAACCTGAATTAGAGCTATAAGTCTGTCTAAAAACCATGAATCAATAAATTTTATTTTCTTTGAAAAAGTTTAAAACAGCTGGTGAATCCAGCGTAGCCATTACCGAACTCATGCTTCCCTCCCACTCCAATTTTGGAGGTAAGGTACACGGTGGTCATATCCTGAATTTAATGGATCAAATTGCCTTCGCCTGTGCTTCCAAACATTCTCAAAGCTATTGCGTTACTGCATCAGTAAACAGGGTAGATTTTATTTCTCCTGTGGAGGTGGGCGATTTAATTACGCTCAAGGCATCAATAAACTATACCGGGCGTACCTCAATGGTTGTTGGGGTAAGGGTAGAATCCGAAAAGGTAACCACAGGAGAAAAAAAGCATTGTAATTCTTCCTATTTTACCATGGTGGCCAAGGATGAAAACGGGAAAAATCAATCCATTCCGGGGCTTATTGTTAATGACCAGCAAGGAATACGTCGATTTGCGCGGAGTAAAAAGAGAAAAGAACAGATGCATTTTAGGAATAAAGCCTTTGACGAATCACAATTTCAGTTCGCTGATCACCTGGATTTTCTGCAAGATGAGAACATCAAAATTGATATAAAATAGAACAATTTTATTTTAGCTCAATACGCTAAAAAAAGTCCCGGACTTAAAGATCCCTGGCGGCATCCTCGTCCAGGAACCAGATTAGCTGCCCTGAAGATGGCATTACCAAAGAGGCCGGATAGGAACTGTAATTCCCTTCACTATTTTGAATTTCCGAAACTTTTTTTGCTTTGGCCGTACCTGTCACCAAAAAAGCAACGGTCCTTGCATTGTTTATAATTTTACCTGTAATGCTAATTCTGTTTTGACCCGAATCAGGATGTGTAGCCACCACACAATTATTTTCATCATCCCACAATACAATTTGATGCGGAAAAATCGAAGCAGTATGCCCATCGTCCCCCATCCCCAGAATCACCAGTTCAAAACTGGGTAAACCCTCTGCCTTAGGCAGGGATTCTGCTAACAAATTACTGTAATTTATGGCCTCTTCCTCCGGATTATTCTCACCTTTAATTCTATGGACATTTTCTGAAGGAACGTTGATTTTGGATAGCAACAATTCAGCCGTCATCCCAAAATTACTGTCCATATCTGTCGGGGGTACACATCGTTCATCTCCCCAATAGAAATGAACTCTGCTCCAGTCAATTTTATCATTATAAAAGGCTGCCAGTTCCTCAAAAATCATTTGGGGGGTACTGCCTCCGGATAATGCAATATTTATTTCGCCCTTGGATCTATCAATAAATTCTGATAGCCATTTGGAAAATTCCCTTGCGAGATCTGCCTTAGATGAATAAATCTTATTTGTCATTCTTATTAAATAATGATAAAACGCTAGCTTAAAACACAGAATCCGGGATCATCCGCCAGTTGTTCGCCAGGATTTCTCCACATATAATATCCTCTTATAAGATCGTCGGCATTACGCGGACCCCACATCCCAGCAGAGTATCCATACGTGATTACATTCTTGCCATTCTTCCAGTAATCCAGGATGGGATCTACAAACTCCCAGGCCGCCTCAACTTCATCGGCCCTTGCATAGAGTGTTGCATCGCCCTGCATTGCATCGAGTAATAGCCGTTCATAGGCATCCATCACACGTGTTTCTGTTAGACTGGAATAATAAAAGTCGAGATTAGCACGCTCTACCTTAAAACCCTGACCGGGTACTTTTACTCCAAATTTAATAAGTACCCCTTCATCCGGTTGTATTCTAATAATGAGCTTATTGTCTTTGTTACTTATACCGGAATCCTTAAATATCTGATGGTGTGGAGATTTAAAGTGGATGACCACTTCGGTAACTTTTGTTGGCATTCTCTTAGCCGTTCTGACATAAAATGGGACATCTGCCCAACGCCAATTATCAACAAAAAACTTGATGGCGGCATAGGTTTCTGTAGTCGATTCCGGATCCACTCCCTCCTCTTCGCGATAGCCTTTTACTTTTTCCCCTTCTATTTCCGCGGCAAGATACTGGCCTCTGATAGTATTTTCGAAAAGAGTTTTCTCGTCGCGCATAATGCGTAATGATTTTAACGCTTTCACCTTTTCATTTCTGATCTCTTCTGCATTATCTCCTATAGGGGGTTCCATAACAATTAATGAAACAATCTGAAGTAAATGATTCTGAAACATATCGCGTAGCGCCCCTGATTTATCATAATAGCCTCCACGCTTTTCCACCCCTACACTTTCCGCATTGGTTATTTCCACATGATGAATGTAATTGCGATTCCACAAGGGTTCAAAAATGCTATTTGCAAATCTTGTGACCAAAAGATTCTGTACGGTTTCCTTACCCAGATAATGGTCTATCCGGTATATTTGTGGCTCGCGAAAATACTCGTGTAATGTATTATTTAAATTCTTTGCTGTTTCGAGGTTATACCCGAATGGTTTTTCCACAATAAGCCTTTTCCAACCTTTTTTTTCTATTGTCAGTCCCTGTTCACTGAGATTTTTCGCAATAATTTCATAGAGGTTAGGCGGTGTAGAAAGGTAGAAAATAAAATTATCATCTGTATTGTATTCCGAATTAAGATTTTCTATCCTTAATTTTAATCCGGAATAATCGGTGTCATACGCACCACCCAAATCTTCATAAAATATACTATTCGCAAATTCGGTTATAAACTCTTCCCCATTGTCCAGGCGTTCATTTTTTAAATAACCACTTTCAAAAACCACCTTTTTTCTGAAGGCCTCATCCGATAAATCGCTTCGGCTGGCCCCTAAAACCACAAAGTTCTCCGGAGCGTGCCGGCCTTTAAAAAGATTGAATAGTGCGGGAATTAGTTTTCTGGCTGTGAGGTCCCCTGAGGCTCCAAAAATAATCAGCATTTGATTAGCTGTACTCTTCATAGTTTATTATGTGCGGATTAATTACTTAAATAATTTTCTGGCGGCCTCCGCGGCTCGTCAACACTTTTTTATAAATAAAATAGTTTGTTCTATTTTTAAATATAGCTATCCGGTTTGAGTTTCCAAGATTATTCAGAACAAAAGTGGTTATTTTAATTTATTTTTGATTCTATCCTCACTTAACAAGGTTAATTAATACATGCTGGTTACCCGGGAAAACAGCAATAACGCTAAACACATATGGAACAAAACACTTACGATTTTGGATTGATAGGCCTGGGAGTAATGGGTCGGAATTTTATTTTAAATGTTGCGGATAACGGATTTTCTGCATTTGGCCATGATCTTGATCCAGAAAAAGTTGAGGCGCTGATCAAAGAGGGCAAAGACGAAAATAAGGTAACAGCATCCGGGAATGTGGAAACCTTTGTCAATGCTTTATCCAGACCTCGAAAAATAATGTTGTTGGTCCCGGCAGGCAAAATTGTAGACAGTGTCATTGAAGGTCTTTTACCTCTTTTAGATAAGAACGATATAATCATTGATGGAGGAAATTCCTTTTTTACCGATACAGACCGGCGTGAGGCGTACTTACAGGCTAAGGGAATACATTTTTTCGGAGCTGGAGTTTCCGGTGGGGCGAAAGGAGCGCGAAAAGGGCCAAGTATAATGCCTGGAGGCTCAAAGGAAGCATATAGTTATGTTCAGCCCATTTTTGAAGCGGTGGCGGCCAAATTCAAGGGAGTACCCTGTGTAGCTTATTTAGGGCCTAAATCTGCAGGTAACTATGTAAAAATGGTACATAACGGTATTGAATATGGTCTTATGCAACTCACCTCGGAGATTTACGACTTACTGAAAAAAGCCGGAGGCCTGAGTAATGATGAACTTCACCAAACTTATTCGGAATGGAATGCCGGCAGATTACAGTCTTTTCTCGTTGAGATTACTGCGCAGATATTTAAACAGGAAGATGAATTTGGCAACGGAAGACTGGTAGATCAGATTCTGGACAAAGCCAAACAAAAAGGTACCGGTAAATGGACCTCTCAAAATGCAATGGACCTGGGTATCCCAATCCCTTCTATTGATATTGCTGTGAGTATGAGGGAGCTCTCTGCACTTAAAGAAGAGCGAGTAAAGGCCGACAAGTTATACGGCAGGCCCCGGACCGAACCCATTGATAAAATAGCGCTGATAAAGATGGCCGAGGAAGCGCTTTACTTCTCCTTTATAATGAGCTATGCACAGGGGCTTCATCAACTGGCAGACGCCTCTAAAGAATATGAATATGATCTGAATATTGCGACAATCGCAAGGATATGGAGGGCAGGTTGTATTATCAGGGCCGCACTGCTTGATGATATTTCTAAAGTCTTTGAAGAGCAACAGACATTACCTAATTTGTTATTGGCGACTGCTTTTTCCGAAAAAGTGAATGCTACGGTTGCTTCTACAAGAGCATTGGTCTCATACGGAGCAAAAAATGGAATTCCTTTACCGGGATTGTCCAACTCGCTGACGTATTTTGACGCTTATACATCTGGTCGATTACCGCTGAACCTGATACAGGCACAGAGGGACCATTTTGGATCGCATACATATGAGCGAGTAGACAGAGAAGGAATTTTTCATACAGAATGGGAGAAGTAGCTTTAATAAATTAACGAAATTCTATAAATTACATCATATGAAACTAGGAGCTTTTTCAATTAGTCTGGCAGTAAAAGATCTAAAGACTTCAAAGGAATTTTATGAAACCCTGGGTTTTGCCGTTTTTGCCGGGGAGCTCGAAAGAAATTACTTCATTATGAAAAATGGTAATGCACTTGTTGGCTTGTTCCAGGGCATGTTTGAACAAAACATCCTCACATTTAATCCCGGATGGGACGAAAATGCAGCAAAACTGGACACTTTTGATGATGTTCGGAAAATTCAAAAGCATCTTAAAAAAGAAGGGGTTGCGCTGGTTAGTGAGGCAGACGAAAACAGTTCAGGGCCTGCAAGTTTTATTGTAATGGATCCGGACGGAAACCCGGTGATGATAGATCAGCACGTTTAAGGATCACATTTGCATTTTATCTACCCGGCTGAGTAACAAACTTAAAGTTGATTCGTCTTAGGTAAAATACTTATATCGATGGCAAACAGGCACAAAAAAGCGCGTTTAGCAGGAGTCTTATATCTTATCCTTGTTATCACCGGCATTTTAAATCTAATGTATATTCCTTCTCAAATCATTGATTGGAAAGATGCTGCACAAACGATTGAAAACATAATTAATCTTGAAGGCTTGTTCCGCATTGGAATCGCAACTGGCATCATAAGTTTTTTGTCATTTTTGTTATTACCCCTGGCACTCTATAGGTTGCTGGCAAGCGTAAATAAGACCCATGCTATTTTAATGGTCATTTTTGCGTTGGTAAGTATACCTATTTCCTTTGTGAATATGCTTCATAAATTCGCTGTGTTGCGACTTATTGGCGATTCGGAACATCTTAAAGTCATGGATTCCAGTGAATTACAATTTAATGTAATGAACCATTTACACGCCTATAATGAAGGGATAGTTCTCTCTCAGGTATTTTGGGGATTATGGCTCCTGCCCTTCGGTTATCTCGTATACAAATCGGGCTTCCTTCCAAAATTTTTAGGTGTCTTCCTGATAATGGGGTGTTTTGGTTACTTAATTGAATTTTTTGCAGATTTCCTATCGCCTCATTACGGCGGAAGCATACTACAAACTCTTATAGGAATTCCGGCATCGGTAGGAGAACTTGGAATCTGTCTATGGCTTTTAATCGCAGGGGCCAGAAGTTTAAAAATAGGTGGAAGAAGCATCTGACACCTCTTTTAAACGGAATTAAAAATTTCTGCTTAAATTAAATCCAAAGAAGATCACTCCGTCTGCCCAACTGCCGTTGGCTTGCCCCAGAAATCCATTTTCAAATGACGGCTGCGCATTGGTAAAATGCAGCTGAAAAACATGCCCTCCCGTTTCTATATCCACACCAATAGATAATGGATCGTTGAAGGGATTATTATCAGCACGGTTTAAATGGGCCGCATAATCTATATTTAACGATAATCTTTTCGATAATTTATACCGGCCGCCTATTCCCATGGAAAATTGTGCCTTCATCTGGTCCTGATCCCCTGAGATATCCGGTAAATAATTGTCATAAAAGAATGAAGGTGCCAACTCTAATGAAAGCCTTTCATTAAATTTTCTCGAAATCAGGATTTGGGAAATATACCCTAATCTGTCAATAAACTCCAGGTTGGGTAATAAGGCTTCATCCAAATTACCATTGAGAAGGATACCGTTAAACCCAACAACGGTCACGGGTGAACCACCAATTTTCTGCCGTATAAGCCGGTATTTTGTATTTAAGTCATAAGTCTTTTGAAAAGAACTTCTGGAAAAACCCACATTCCATCCATCACTAAGCCCATAAATAAAATGAAGTCTTGTGACGGCCTGGTCCAGGCCAAAAAATTCGCGAATACCACCCTGAATAGATCCAAATCGGTGCGAGACTACAAAATACAGACTCCGACTTGGTGCTAGCTTGGTAGACTCGAGATTGACTATTTTTAAGCCTTTAAATGCTGCCTCAGCAAATTGCACGGTATCCTTTTTATCTATTTCCGCAAGTAGGTCGTCCTGGGAAATTCCTGTAAAAGGCAAAAAAATTGCGAAGTACAATAGGTAAATCTTTTTCATAAAGTTTGAATTTATAGGGTATTTTTATCAGCAATTTAATGCATTTGTCATAAGGCTTGCAAATATTAAAGTATACTTACTAAAAAAATATTCACAATTTTGACAGGACTCGTTCTACAAGTGCATCGCATTTCTTAAACCCAAATTCAAAAGGATCTGTCGTTGCAGAGAGACTGTACAATTTTTCTTTGATCATTTTCTTAGCACGATGGAATCTAACCTTGACATTTACCCTTGACAACTGCAGGCAATCTCCAATTTCCCTAACAGACATCCCTTCTATTTCTCTTAGCATATAAACTACTCTATACTTTGAGGGCAATCCTAAAATGGCCTTTTCGAGCATTATTTTAGTTTCAGCGTTAATGAGTTGGTGCTCCGGATTATGCTGTTCGGCTCCCGGTACTTCCATGATTTTGGTTTCAATGTATTCAGTAGAAGCACTAAATTTAACATACTTTCCATCTTGTCTTAGTTTACCGAGTGCTTCATTAATCGCAATTCTGATAAGCCAGGTAGAGAAGGCAGAATTAAAGTTAAACTGATACAGTTTCTGATAGGCTTTTAAATAAGCTTCCTGCATTACATCCGCCACATCCTCTGTATTGCTTAAATAACCAGAAATTACTCGGAATACCTTTTGGTTATATCTGCGCATTAAAAGCTCATAAAATGCTTTTTCACCCGCCAATACTTTTTTTATAACTTCTTCATCAGAAATTTTCCAACTACTGTGTTCCCGGAAGAGTACTGTGTTCATAGGCGCTCTTTTTTGTCCTTTAGATGCAGAGAATGGTAAATAGTTACAAAATTTTGTAACCTTTTTTTAATTCTGATATCCAAATAGCATGTACATATCAATTTAAATTAGTGAATTCCTGATATTGATCTTATGTCTGGCTGCAATAACCGCTTGTCTTGATAAATTTCACCAGGCTGTTAACTCAAAGGACTTAAATTCCTTGCGTAGTCTTTACAGGCTGCATATCTATTGAGGTAGAGCTAATTATTTGAGTTTCAGGAATAATTGAAAGCCTTGCAGGTAAATTAAACTTTATAAGGACTATGATCGGGCTTTTATAGATAAACATTGGTTATTCTTTATTGCTTTGGCACAAATTTTGAATAATTAGCATGCGGATAAAGCTGTGACAGATACAGATAAGGAGATTTCTGCTATTTGCTTATTTCTCTTAGCTTAGAATTTTGAGTGAAACGAATAATAAAAAGTTGGTTATCTTGCAAAGAAAAAGCTGAATTTCCAATATTATAAGAAATGAAAAAGAAAGTTAAATATCAAATTCTGGCCTGTTCCATGGGCATATCTTTTCTTTCAGGATGTGTGGGCAGTGACGATAGTAGCAGTATGATGGCACCGGTAGTGGTAAGTTACAATTCGGACATTAGGACTGTTGTACAGAATAATTGTGTTTTATGCCACACAGATCCGCCGGTGAATGGTGCTCCTATGCCTCTAAATAGTTATAGTGCCCTTAGAAACGCTGTAGAAACCAGAGGATTACTGACACGTATTAATAGTTTATCTAACCCTATGCCCCCAACAGGATTGCTTCCTGAAGCACCCAGAGATCTAATTCAGGCCTGGGTAGATCAGGGCTTTCCAGAAAATTAATCGCTATGAAAAAAATAATGATATTACTGCTGTTAGCAGGAAATTGTGGCTTGTGCTTTTCGCAGGATACCTATAAAACATCCAAGGGAGAAATTGAGTTTAATGCTTCAACCCCCCTTGAAGATATTCATGCCGTAAATAAGGTTGTAAATGCGATTCTCAAAATAGAGAATGGCGATTTCGCTTCGGTTTTACTGATGAAAGATTTTAATTTTAAGCGTTCTTTAATGCAGGAACATTTTAATGAGAATTATGTTGAGTCAGAAACTTACCCTAAGGCTTATTTCTCAGGTAAGATCCAAAACTTTAATGCAGAAGAGCTTTCATCTGCTCCCAGAGAGTATTATGTAGACGGCAAGCTTACTATTCACGGTATAACTAAAGCCTTTTCTACCAAAGCTAAAATAAGTAACGGTTCCAAAGGCATAAAAATGGTGGCCGGATTTATAGTAAAGCCTGAAGAATATAAAATAAAAGTCCCAAAATTACTTTTCAAGAAAATAGCCCAGGAGGTGCAGGTAGATATCAATTTTACTTTGGCACAACAGTGAGCAGTGGACAGTTAGCAGTTAGCAATTAGCAATTAGCAATTAGCAATTAGCAATTAGCAATTAGCAATTAGCAATTAGCAATTAGCAATTAGCAATTAGCAATTAGCAATTAGCAATTAGCAATTAGCAATTAGCAATTAGCAATTAGCAAAAATTACTTAAATTAATAACTATTTCAAGCAATTTTAATTAATTATTTAGAAAGGTACATCTTCCGTCTTGTGTACAAATCGTAGAACTGATCATCTTTAAGACTGTCTATAAACAAGATGCTTTCGCCTGTACTTTTCATTTCCGGTCCCAGATTTTTATTGACATTTGGGAATTTATTAAAGGAGAATACAGGTTGTTTAATTGCAAATCCTTCTAATTTAGGGTCAAATTCGAAGTCCTTTACCTTTTTATCACCAAGCATAACTTTCGTGGCATAATTTACATAAGGTTCCCCATAGGCCTTGGCAATAAAAGGCACCGTCCGCGATGCTCGTGGGTTTGCTTCAATGATATATACCATATCATCTTTAATTGCAAATTGAATATTAATAAGTCCGACCGTATTTAGAGCCAATGCAATTTTTTTGGTATGATCCTTAATTTGCTGCATGACAAATTCACCTAAATTAAACGGTGGCAAGGTGGCGTTGGAATCCCCGGAATGAATCCCACAGGGCTCAATATGTTCCATTATTCCAATTATATAGACTTCATCCCCGTCACAGATGGCATCTGCCTCAGCCTCTATAGCTCCATCCAGATAATGGTCTAGCAGCAATTTGTTGTTCGGTATTTTCCGTAATAGATCTACTACATGCTCCTCCAACTCTTCCTTATTAATAACGATCTTCATACCTTGTCCGCCCAAAACGTAGGAAGGCCTTACCAGGAGTGGAAAATTCAAATGTTTTGACAGTTCCAGAGCCTCATCTGCACTTTCTGCCACTCCAAATTCCGGGTAAGGGATATTATTGTCTTTAAGCAATTTTGAGAAACTACCTCTGTCTTCAGCCAGATCGAGGGACTGGAAACTTGTTCCCATGATCTTTATCCCGTATTTATCGAGCTTTTCTGCCAGTTTCAACGCTGTTTGGCCTCCGAGTTGTACTACCACTCCCTCCGGTTTTTCATGAAGAATTATATCGTAAATATGTTCCCAGAATACGGGCTCAAAATACAGTTTGTCGGCGGTATCAAAATCTGTTGAAACGGTTTCAGGATTACAATTGATCATTATAGTCTCGTAATCACATTCGGCCGCAGCCAAAACCCCATGAACACAGCAATAGTCAAATTCTATGCCCTGCCCAATTCTATTGGGCCCGGAGCCCAGAACCACTATCTTTTTACGATCGGTAACCGCGCTGTCATTTGCTACATATCTCTCCCCTTCGGCGGTTTGAATCTCTTCCTCAAAAGTAGAATAATAATAGGGCGTCATCGCCTTGAATTCTGCCGCACAAGTATCTACTAGTTTGAATACCCTGTTGATATCGAGGGCCATTCTTTTCTTATGTACTTCACTTTCGTAGCAATCGAGCATATGTGCTATCTGCCTGTCAGCAAAACCCTTTTGCTTGGCTTCGAGCAATAATTCCCTTGGCAGGGTGGCAATGGTATATTTTGATATTTCTTTTTCCAGAAAATGTAATTCTTCGTATTCTTTTAGGAACCACATGTCAATTTTAGTAATCTCGTGGATTCTGCTTAACGGAATCCCCAGTTGGATAGCGTCATAAATAACGAAGACCCTGTCCCAACTTGGTATAGTCAATTTGTTAATAATCTGATCATAGTTCTTATAACCTTTACCATCTGCACCAAGTCCGTTTCTCTTTATCTCTAAAGATTGGGTGGCCTTGTGTAGTGCTTCCTGAAAAGACCTTCCAATCCCCATAACTTCTCCAACCGATTTCATCTGTAGTCCCAAGGTTCTGTCAGATCCTTCGAATTTATCAAAATTCCATCGTGGAATTTTTACAATAACATAGTCGAGCGTCGGCTCAAATAAGGCAGAAGTAGATTTAGTAATTTGATTGTCTAACTCGTCCAAATGATAGCCTATGGCCAATTTGGTAGCGATTTTGGCTATTGGATATCCGGTTGCCTTGGAAGCCAAAGCAGATGATCTGGAGACTCTTGGATTGATTTCGATGGCAATGATATCTTCTTTCTCATCGGGACTTACAGCGAATTGAACATTACAACCTCCTGCGAAGTCGCCAATACTCCTCATCATTTTAATGGCCATATCCCGCATTCTCTGGAAGGTTTTATCAGAGAGGGTCATAGCGGGTGCAACTGTAATAGAATCCCCGGTATGTATCCCCATAGGATCCATATTTTCGATGGTACAAATAATGACAACATTGTCATTTTTGTCCCTGAGCAATTCCAATTCGTATTCCTTCCAACCCATCAGGGCTTTATCTATCATTACTTCATGTATTGGAGAAATTTCTAATCCTCTACTAAGTAATTCATCAAAATCTTCTGCTCTGTATACAATAGAGGCACCTGCTCCACCCAGGGTATAGGACGCCCTGATAACCAATGGAAAACCAAATTCCTGAGCTATCTCTTTTCCTTGCAAAAATGAAGTTGCAGTAGACTGAGGAGCCATTCCAATCCCTATTTTCAGCATTAGCTCCCTGAATTTTTCCCGATCTTCAGTAATATTTATTGCATCAATATCGACCCCGATAATCTCTACTTCAAAATCTTCCCATATTCCTTTTTCACCAGCCTCAATACACAAATTCAGCGCTGTCTGTCCGCCCATTGTTGGCAATACCGCATCAATTGATGGATGACTCTTAAGAATTTCAAGAATAGATTTCGTGTTTAGAGGTAAAAGATATACATGATCGGCCATGGACGGATCTGTCATGATTGTGGCCGGATTGCTATTAATAAGAATCGTTTCGATACCATCTTCCCTTAATGATCTCAGCGCCTGAGATCCGGAATAGTCAAACTCACAAGCTTGTCCAATGATGATCGGGCCCGATCCAATGATTAATACAGAATTGATATCTTTTCTTTTCGGCATACTGGAAATTTTTAAACTTTAAACTAGGTTAATTCTGTTGTATTGTTGATCACAGCACAAAAAAAAGGTGCTACTTTAAGAAAGTAACACCAGTTTATATAATTCAATATTATCATTATTTTTTGTGTCTCGGCTCTGAGGATACACTTAATTTCTTTCTTCCTTTTGCTCTTCTTCGGGCTAGAACTTTTCTGCCATTAGCAGATGCCATGCGTTCTCTAAAACCATGTTTATTCCTTCTCTTTCTTTTTGATGGCTGATATGTTCTTTTCATTCGAAAAAAATTTGTCTTTATTATTCCGCAATTACCTCTGCAAAATCTGGGCGCAAATATACGAAGAGTTTTTGCTTTGCCAAATGGAATTATAAAATATTTCAAATTGTTTTTACTACTTTTGCCGGAACTAAAAAACATTCCCCATCAGGCATGAAAAAAGTCCTTTCTTTTCTGGTTATCTCAGGCTATTGTACCCTGCTATTTGGGCAAACAAGTTTGCAGTATCGATTAACAGAAGGAGATACCTTTACCATTAAGCAAAAGGCCCAGCAAATTATTACGCAAGAACTGGATGGGGCATTACATGAAATCACTAACAATCTGGATGGCATCATGCAGTTTATTGTGGTAGGCGAAAACGCAGAAAACTATCAACTTACGATTACTTTTAAGGACCTCAACCTAAATATGTCTTCAAGTATCCAGGGCGAGTTGCTAAATGTAAATGCCAGTGTGGTAAATGAAGAAGATATTCAAGCTAAAATTTTTAACAGCCTGCTGAATGAGCCAATTTATATGGTCCTTGCAAGAAATGGGGATATTTTAGAGGTTACCGGAGGCGATAGTCTTGTTGCGAAAATGGCAAATTCCTCGGGTTTACAAGACGAGTTTTCACTGAATATGATGAAAAAATCATTGGAAAACGAATTCGGTTCCAAAGCTCTATCCGACAGCTACAAGCAAATGACATTCATTTATCCGGATAAAAAAGTTAGTATAGGTGATGGATGGGAGAATGAGTATTACGGTAAATTATCTGCAAAAAATGTCTGGACATTAGAAGAACTTACTACTGGCAGCGCAATTATCAGCGGTAAAGCCAAAGTGGAAATGGATATTGCAGAACCGGCTACAACTATGAAGTTAACCGGGACTCAGTTAACAATAGTTACAACAGATTTAAACACGGGTTTTATACAGCAAATGAATGTGGAAGGCACTTTCCAAGGTGTGACCACTATGACCCAGCTTGGAGATCAGGAAATACCGACTACAATAAAGTCGAGCGTGACTTATGAGTTAATGGAGACCCTGACAATCGATCAAATAAAGTATTAATTATGTTTAACAAAAATATTAAAATGGTACTGGCCGGACTAATTATGGGCCTTGCCGTATATCAGTTTATTGAGGGTTATATCGGAAATGGCATTGCGCTTATCTTTTTGTCCTTGATATTTGTATTTCTGTATTTCCGGAACGAGCTAATTCTTTTATCCTTTCTAAGGATGCGGAAACAAGACATGGCTGGTACTGAAAAATGGCTGTCCAAAATCAGGCATCCAGAATCTGCGCTTACTAAAAAACAACAGGGTTATTACAACTATTTATACGGTATTATCTTCTCCCAGAAGAACCTTACCACGGCAGAAAAGTACTTTAAGAAAGCACTTAAGCTTGGGTTAAATATGGACTATGATGTTGCCATGGCTAAATTGAGCCTTGCGGGCATTGCAATGCAGAAAAGACGTAAAAGAGAAGCCACAATGCTGCTGCAGGAAGCAAAAAAACTGGATAAAAACAATATGCTGACAGAACAGATTAAAATGATGCAGCAACAGATGAAGAAAATTTAGTAGCTATAACAACGGACCCCATAACCTACTAAAAGACTCTTTTATTTTTCTGAATATTCCCCTTGTCTGCCAGCGCAGCAGATCTACCTCTTCACAGCTATTGAGGTCCATCAAAAACAAATCCTTAAGATCAAGAGCTGTTTGTTTGGAATATAGGAGGGCATTAACTTCGAAATTGATTCCAAAACTTCTATAGTCCAAATTAGCAGAACCAACGGTAGAAAAAAGATCATCAATTACCATGGTTTTGGCGTGAATAAATCCTTTGATATATCTGTATATTTTAATTTCCGATTTTAAGAGTTGTTCTATATAAGAATCAGTAGCATACTGGGCCCAAAACGAATCGGACTTATAGGGGATTATTATTCTGACATCTACTCCACTTCTAGCAGCAGTAGAGAGCGCCGTTATGATCTGATCATTAGGAACAAGGTATGGCGTAGTAATATAAACATAATCCTGAGCACCATTGATCGCAGCAAAGAGTGCTTCCATAATACTAGCCCAATCGGTATCGGGACCGCTTGCTGCTATTTGTACGGCTACCGGACTTAAAGTCGGTGTCTGGTCCAGGGGGAATAATTTCTGATCGATTCCAAGTTCTTTTTTAGATACAAAATCCCAACTAAGTAAAAAGGATAATTGCAATGACCCTACAGCGCTACCAGTTAACTTAATATGGGTATCTCTCCAATATCGCAAATTATTATATGTGTTGTCATATTTTTTCTCCAGGTTGATTCCACCCAGGTAACCAATAACACCATCTATAATGACTATTTTCCTATGATCTCTATAATTGAATTTACTGGTAGAATTGGAGAACATAACTGGCATAAATGGATAAAGCTCAACGCCGCTTTTATTTAATTCTTTTTTTGATTTGTGAGATATACTGCTGCCCACATCATCATAAACAATTCGCACATCAACGCCTTCCACGGATTTTTCACAGAGAATCTTTATTATCTCCCTGCCCAAAACATCATCTACAATCACAAAATATTCTAAATGAATATGTGAATGTGCGTTTTTCAGGTCTTTTCGCAGTTCCTTGAATTTTTCCTCACCATTAACAAGAATTCTGACGTCGTTATCATAGCTAAGTACAGCTCTGTCATTGTTTCGCAATAAGTTATAAATCTTGAAGATAGCATCCCCAAACTCTTCTTTAAATTCTTTGCGCTCCTCCCAGCTAAGTTTAAATTCTTCTCGCCAGCGCCTGAGTTTGGAATTATCTAACAAATACTTTTTCCTGAAGATCTTGTTTTTGCGATAGTCCTGGCCGAAAAATATATAAATGAGTATGCCCAAAAAAGGCAATGTTGCCAGGGCAAAAATATAAGTCAGCGTTTTAACCGGGTTTTTATTTCTCAGGATTATTTGCACCGAAAAGATGACCACAAGGAAGTAATTTAGCAACAATAGTAATTGCCAAATATTTTCCCTGATATAATGGAGCATTATCTGGAAACTTTGTAATAGCCTTTATTTGGTATTTCTATGGTATAGGTCTTTTTTGACGCATTATTCAGGTGAGGCTCCCTAAGCCAGGGATTGTGCCTCTTGAGTATCTTATAGTTGATTTCGTACTGTTGTGCAAAATCTGCGAAGCTAAGCACAGGTTCCGCTACCTCTACCTTAAAAGTTGGAACAGCCTGGTACATGTCTTCATTATTGATCTCAAAACCATATTTATCCGGATTGGATAAGATTTCTTTGATGGCCATTATCCGGAAGACATATCGTCCTGTTTCCTGACCCAATAACAAGTCGTAATAATTATCCACCTGTTGAATACCCATATACTTATTAATGGCACCAGGGCCTGCATTATAAGCAGCTGCAGTGAGTGTCCAGCTGCCATACTTTTCCTTCCATTTATTAAGGTAATTGCATGCTACTTCGGTTGATTTTTCTAAATGATAGCGTTCATCCACATTAGCATTTATTTCCAGACCGTATTCCTTGCCGGTTCCTTTCATTATTTGCCAGAAACCGGTAGCTCCGGCATGGGAAACCACGTTTTGAAGTCCGCTTTCCGCAACAGCAAGATATTTAAAGTCGTCCGGGATACCATTTTTAGCCAGGATAGGTTCTATAATTGGAAAATACTTGTTTGCTCTTTTCATCAGTAAAAGGGCATTAGATTGCCAATAGGTATTCACCAGAAATTCCCTATCCACTCTTTCCATAATCTCAGGATCGGCCTGAGGTACCTCTTCTCCGGCAAAATTTAAGTCTTCGGGAATATCAATCGCAGATATTCTATATTCGTTGGCGACATTTTTATTACTCGAATTAGCCTCATCGCCAGGCAATTGAACAGAAGAAAAAGGGTTGCTTTGCTGTGCAGCAAAGATCAGGCTGCTAATCACCACCATTACACCCAATAGCATCAAAATATTCTTCAAAAACTTCATAATAATAGTTTGTTTGTCTTTCAAAGGTATTAAATAGAACTCCCTTAATCCAAAATAATTGCAGGCAATCGTTCATTAAACCATTTATATCTATGAATGATCATTGTATGGGTCCCTTTTTCTACCACAATGCAGTTTTTTATATGGTGAATGGGAAAAACAACGTCTTTTTCACCGTGAATATGCACAATATCAGGGTGGTATGAAGATTGAGACCAATTAACAATCTGGTCAATAGACCAGTCGAGATAATACTTATCGCGAATAGACAAGTATTCTTCATACAGTTCTAATCGTTTGGTTACTACTTCACCAAAGGCGTATTTGGAAACCAGTTCAAGATTGTTTACCACTCCTGTGGGCAAGAGCTTGTGAATTTTAGTGTATCTGGCAAAAATTAATCGCTTGGGTAATTCTTCTTTTGTTTTGACACTTGAAATAATGATCACTTGTCTGAACGACATACATTTTGCCATTTCCTGTACCAAAATCCCGCCAAAAGACACCCCCATGATAACTGCATTTTTATGCTTCACTTTTTCACACATTTTTTGAGCATATGCAGATAGTGTCATGCCTTTCTCAGGAACAAACCAATCCAGTAAATGCTGTTCAAACAAATCTTCGGGCAAACTTATGTTCTTAAAAATACTAGAATTTGCCGCCATTCCTGGCATTAGGTAAACATGTATTTTGGATAAACTCATGGGTTCTAAACTCTTGTTTTTGCTAGGAAATTTGCATTATTATAGTTACTTTTGTCTTCGCGCCATAATTACACCCCATCTTTAGAATATACGAATTATGCGTTTTGTACTTAGAAAATTACGATCCGGAGAACGTCGTAATTTTTTTATCTGAAACCAAAATTAAATCAAACTATATGAATGAAGTAACAATTAAGGACAATAGTTTTTTACGTCAGTTTGAAACTAGGATTGATGGACATTTAGCCAAAATTGAGTACTCTTCTCAGGAAAGGAAAGTTTTTTTAACCAAACTGGTGATCCCCGAAGAAATTTCTAACGACGGTTTCAAAGAAGATTTTATAAAGTCCGTTTTGCATCATATACAGGAACAAAAGTTAAGAGTTGTTCCAACAAGCCCTCAAATAGCTGGTTTTCTAAGAAAGAACAGACAGTATAAGGAGATGCTACCAGTAGGAATTAGAATCTGATTTTCATTACATATTAAAAAAATATACCCGCTTATTAAAGCGGGTTTTTTTATGGAGACCGGGAGTACGTTACTAAATCAGGATATTATTATTCACATATTCAAAACGTACAAGGCCATCGTGGTCAATCTCCTTTAAAATTACTTCATGGAGCGTATTGACAAGCTCCGGGTCCCAGGGCGCCTTCACTTTGATGTAATTTTCCGTAAAGCCGTGAACGTATCCTTCCTTATTTTCACCTTCAAACAAGACGGTTCTTGCGGACCCAAGCTGACTTTCGTAAAAAGCCCTCCTTTTCTTAACAGATAATCCTCTTAGCATCTTACTGCGTTTATTACGAATCTGTTTAGGAACTGCTCCTTTCATAGTCGCAGCCGGTGTATTATCCCTTTCGGAATAAGTAAAGACATGCAAATAGGAAATATCCAGGCTGTTAAGGAAGTTATAGGTAGTTATGAAATGCTCCTCGGTCTCCCCGGGAAAACCCACAATCACATCAACCCCTATACACGCATGAGGCATAACTTCTTTGATTTTCTTAACCCTGTCTATATACAGATTGCTCATATACCTGCGCCGCATCAATTTCAACAGCTCATCCGAACCGCTTTGCAGAGGAATATGGAAATGAGGCACAAAACTTTCACTTTTCGCAACAAATTCTATTGTTTGATTCTTCAAAAGATTTGGTTCTATTGATGAGATTCTTAATCTGTGAATACCTTCTACCCTATCCAGTGCCTTTACAAGGTCAAAAAAGGTGTGCTCGTGCTGTTTATTGCCAAACTCTCCTTTACCATAGTCCCCGATATTAACTCCTGTTAAAACAATCTCTTTTATGCCTTTAGCTGAAATCTCTTTTGCGTTATTCAGCACATTCTCCAGGGTATCACTTCGTGAGATACCTCTTGCCAGAGGTATTGTACAATAAGTACACTTATAATCACATCCGTCCTGTACTTTCAGAAATGCCCTGGTACGATCTCCTATGGCATAGGAACTTACATAGAAGTCGGCCTCTTCAATTTCGCAGGAATGTATCTCGGTCATCCTGGGTGCTGTCGACGGGCGATCAAACAAATCATTTACATATTCTGAAATCCTGAATTTTTCGGTCGCACCTAAAACAAGATCCACCCCATCAATGGCAGCGAGATCCTCGGGTTTTAGCTGTGCGTAACAGCCAATAGCCGCGACAAATGCCTCGGGGTTTGCCTTATGTGCCAGTTTCACAATAGTTTTAAATCGCTTGTCCGCATTCTCCGTAACCGAACAGGTATTTATCACATACATATCTGCAGCTTCAGAAAAACTTACGCGATCAAAACCCTCATCTACAATTCCCCTGGCGATGGTAGAGGTTTCGGAGAAGTTAAGTTTACAGCCTAAGGTATAGAATGCTACTTTTTTCTTCATTATACTCAAAAAGTGGGTTGCAAAGATAGGGAGGAATTAGGAAATACGAAATACGAAATACGAAGTACGGAATACGAAGTAAGAGGTACGAAGTTAGAAGTACGAATTTGGAATTTTAGTAATTTCTCCACTTTTTAGTTAGTTCAAAAACATGATTGAGGATATCCGCTTCCTTCTGGTCAAATTCAACATGCCTGCGTGCCATCATAACTTTTGCAGCTTCAAAGGCTTTTCTGGGTAAATAGGTGTTGAATCCCGATGCACCTCCCCAACTAAAACTGGGAACAAAATTTCTTGGAAACCCCGGAACATAAATATTGCAATTCACCCCGATCACAGTTCCTGTATTGAACATTGTATTGATGGCTGTTTTGCTATGATCTCCCATCATCAGGCCACAAAACTGCAATCCGGTATGTTCAAATTTTTCGCTGGCGTAATTCCAAAGTCGCACCTGGGCATAATTGTTCTTCAGGTTAGAATTATTGGAATCTGCACCTATATTGCACCATTCTCCAAGGACCGAATTGCCCAGATAACCGTCATGGCCTTTACTTGAATATCCAAATATCACAGAATTGTTAATCTCGCCGCACACCTTTCCCCAGGGGCCAACGGTAGTAGGTCCATAAATTTTAGCACCCATCTTAACCACAGCATTGTTACACAGAGCAAAGGCACCTCTTATCAGGTTACCTTCCAGGACTTCAGAGTTCTTGCCCAGGTAAATAGGACCCTCGGTGGCATTTAGAATACTGTACTCTACCTTAGCACCTTCTTCCAAAAATACTCTTTCCGGTTTTATCAGGCTGTTCGTTTTAGAAATAGGAGCACTTTTTCTTCCGAAAGTGATCAGATCAAAATCGGCGCGCAAAGCCTCTCCGTTCTTTGAAAAAATATCCCAGGTATTCCGGACCTGCATTAGCTCCTCTTTAAAATGTATCTTTATGAAACTGTCAAAACGCTGATCAGCAGCAGGATCATTGGTATAGTAGGCCACTACTTCATCTTTATAAAAAACAGCCTCATTTTCCTTTAATGCCCGGACAATTTCAACCAAAGCTTTAACTGGCAAAAAAGAACCACTGATCATAACGTTTGCGGCTGCATTTACCAATGGATATTTAACAGATAAATACGCTTCTGTTTTAGTGGAGGTTTTTGTGGCCAGATACTTTTCCCATTTTTCTCTAATGGTTAATATTCCAATCCTGATGTCAGCTACAGGCCTCGTAAATGTAAAGGGCAATAAAGAATTTCTTGGCTCGCCGTCAAAAAGAATATAATTCATGGTTGGAAATTTGAGTAAAAATAAAAAAAGTCACGCATAGGCGTGACTTTAATTCTATTATATCTTATAAAGTGCCTATTCTTCTTCGGCGCTCGCTTTTGTTTCCTCAACCTTGGCCTTTGGAGCTTCAGCAACCGGGGCCGGAGTTTCCTCAGTAGCTTTAACCGCTGCAGGTTTTTTAAATTTATCGTACTTGTTTTTAAATTTGTCAATACGTCCTGCGGTATCTACCAATTTGGCTTTGCCTGTATAATATGGATGAGATGTCCTGGAGATCTCCAATTTTACAAGGGGGTACTCTACTCCTTTTACTTCTAAAGTCTCCTTGGTTTCTGCAGTAGACTTTGTAATAAACACATCGTCATTAGACATGTCTTTAAAGGCTACTAGTCTGTAATTTTCCGGGTGTATGTCTTTTCTCATCGTGTAATGCTTAATTGCCTTCTGATTTTTTCAGGCTGCAAATTTAGGTTTTTTTTCAAGAAACAGCAATTTTAATCTTCAAAAAAGAATGTAAAAATTGTACCTTGTAAATGTAACAAAACTGAGATTTGAATCACTAACTAATTGAACAACTAAAAATCTAAACTAAAATGGAAGAAAATCAACCAAAAACCGGCAAGTTTGCCTTAAACTTTGGGCTGTTGCTCGGAGGTATTAGTGTCATTTTTACATTTATTCTATATACCATGGATATGCATTATCAGGGTGGTATTCCAGTCCTGATCGTAAGTTTGGTGCTAAGCCTTGCGGCAATTATCCTGGGATTAATTCAGTTCAGAAAAGCCAATAATGGCTTTATGTCATTTGGACAAGCATTAAAAATCGGAGTCGGAATTTGCCTTATAGGAGGAATAATTAGCATACTGTTTAACCAAATATTGGTAAATGTAATTGATCCGGATACCATGACAAAAGCTATGGACTTTGCGAGGGCCACAATGCAGGAGACCACGAATCTGACCACGGATCAGATCGATACACAGTTAGAAATGCAACAAAAATTCTCAACTCCGGTGATGCAAATAGCTTTTGGCTTATTGTTCAGTTTATTTTTTGGGTTTGTGTTAACCTTAATTCCGGCATTGGTACTTAAAAAGTCTCAGCCAGAATAGTATTATTTGTACTTTTGAAAGGAATTGTCCGTAGCACTCTATGAATTTATCTATTATAATTCCTTTACTTAACGAAGAAGAATCTTTAAGAGAACTGCATGATTGGATTGTAAGTGTAATGCAATCCAATCATTTTTTATATGAAATCCTTTTTATAGATGATGGCAGCAACGACAGATCGTGGACTGTCATCTCACAACTTGCGGAAGAAAATAGTAACGTTGGTGGTATTCGTTTTCAAAAGAACTTTGGAAAGTCTCAGGCCCTTCATGCAGGGTTTAAAGCTGCTAAAGGAGATGTTATCATAACAATGGATGCTGATCTTCAGGACAATCCCGAAGAAATTCCTGAACTCTATCAATTGATCACTGAAGAAAAGTACGATCTGATCTCCGGTTGGAAGAAAAAGCGCTATGATTCCGTAATTACGAAAAATATCCCGTCCAAATTATTTAACTGGGCGGCCAGAAAAACATCTGGCGTCAAACTACACGATTTTAATTGTGGTCTCAAGGCCTTTCGCAAGGAGGTGGTTAAATCTATTGAAGTATACGGAGAAATGCACAGATATATCCCTGTACTCGCCAAGAGTTCGGGTTTTTCAAGGATAGGTGAAAAAATTGTAAAGCACCAGGCCAGAAAATATGGGAAGACCAAATTTGGAATGGAACGTTTTATTAATGGATTTCTGGATCTTATAACTATTTGGTTTGTGTCCAAATTTGGTAAAAGGCCCATGCATTTATTTGGAGCCCTTGGGGTACTGATGTTTCTTATTGGGCTAGGTTTTGCACTCTACCTGGGGATAGATAAGTTATTTATAAATCCAACAGGAAGACTGCTGGCAGACCGACCGCAATTCTATGTATCACTTGTTGCCATGATCATAGGAACTCAACTCTTTCTTGCCGGTTTCCTTGGAGAGATCATGGTGCGTTCCAGGAAAAATGAAAGGCGGTATAAAATATCTGAGGAAATAAATCTTTCCGGGACCCTTGCCAAATAGTCACAACGACCAATATTCTTTGTAATTTTGATAAATAAATTGATGTATTACTATGAATGACATTCTAGCGACGGCCAAAAGCTGGCTGACAGATTTTTTTGATCCTGCTGTTCATGACGAAATTCAACATCTGATTAAGAATGATACAGAAGAACTTCAGGATCGTTTTTATAAAAATATGGAATTTGGTACAGGGGGTATGCGGGGTATCATGGGTGTTGGCACCAATAGAATTAATAAATATACGCTTGGTAAAAGTACACAGGGTTTAAGTAATTATATAAAAAAAACATACCCTGGCGATACGCATAAAGTGGTAATTGCATATGACTGCAGACACAATAGTGATACACTCGCAAGAACCGTTGCTGAAGTATTCTCAGCGAACGGAATAAAGGTGTTTCTCTTCTCAGAACTGAGAACAACACCTGAACTTTCTTTTGCTGTACGACATTTAAACTGTCATGCGGGAATTGTTCTAACGGCATCTCATAATCCGCCGGAATACAACGGTTATAAAGTTTACTGGTCGGACGGCGGGCAAATTGTACCACCTCAGGACGCAGAAATTATTGCAGAAATAAATAGCCTTAATTATGAAGACATCAATTTTAAGGCAAGTGATGAGCTTATTGAACTTATTGATGAAGCCGTTGATGAAGCATTTATCTCGGCTTCTGTTGAAAATGGTAATTTTAACGCAGCCGGGAAGGACGACTTTAAAATTGTATTCACCTCCTTACATGGCACTTCGATTACGGCAATCCCCGAAGTCCTAAAAAGAGCAGGATATAAAAATGTTACCATCATTGAAGAGCAGGCCAAACCAGATGGTAATTTCCCAACCGTAGAATCGCCAAATCCGGAAGAGCCGGAGGCCTTAGCCCTGGCCATAGAAAAAGCAAACCAAATAAATGCAGATATGGTGGTGGGTACAGACCCGGATAGTGACCGACTAGGCATTGCTGTAAAAAACCTGGAGGGCAAACTGGAACTATTAAATGGCAACCAGACCATGCTTTTGATGACCAAGTTTCTCCTGGAACAGCGAAAAAAGTCTGGATTCTCCGGAAATGAATTTATCGCCACAACCATTGTTTCTACCCCTATGATGGATAAGTTGGCTCTGGCATATGGCGTGGAGTGCAAGACCGCACTGACCGGTTTTAAATGGATTGCAAAAATGATTAAAGACTTCCCTGAGCAACATTTTGTTGGCGGAGGGGAAGAAAGTTTCGGATTCATGGTGGGCGATTTTGTGCGAGACAAAGATGCTGTAACCGCTACGCTGCTTGCATGCGAAATTGCGGCAAGCGCCAAGGCAACAGGCGGATCATTCTTTGAAGATCTTGTTCAATGCTATGTGGACTATGGATTTTACAAAGAAAAGCTGATCTCACTCACAAAAAAAGGGATGAGCGGAGCCGAGGAAATTAAGCAAATGATGATCGACTTCAAGGAAAACCCTGTAGCCTCCCTGGACGGTTCCAGGGTGATAAAAGTTGATGATTATAACACTGCAACTTCTAAAAATATTGTCACAGGAGTAGTTACTCCCATAGAAATTCCAAAATCCAATGTGTTGATCTACACTACAGAAGAAGGCACCAGAATGGCAGCAAGACCAAGTGGAACTGAACCAAAGATCAAATTTTATTTCAGTATCAACCAAGCCCTGGAACGTGCTGAAGATTTTCACATGGTAGACCAGAACCTCGACCAAAAAATAAAGCGCATCCTGGGTGAACTCAAATTGGATTAATGGAGTATTTCAGAAAAATTCTTCGCTTTGCGATACCATATAAGAAGTTTGGCTTTCTAAACATACTATTTAATATTCTTTATGCGCTTTTTAGTGCGCTTTCATTCGCGGCCTTAATTCCAATGTTGGAGGTCCTTTTTGATAAAGGCAAACAGGTAACCACCTTGCCAACATACCAGGGTATTGGAAAACTGAAGGACTACTACCTGGATTACATGAACTACAAGGTTACCCAATATTCGGGGGATGATCCAATGAACGGACTGGTTCTGGTAATCGGATTGGTCCTTGTACTCTTCTTATTAAAAAACATTTTTAACTATCTCGCAATGTATTTTATTACGTTTCTTAGAAATGGGGTATTAAAAGATATTCGAAATAAAATGTATCAAAAAATAACAGACCTTCCCATTTCCTATTATTCAGAGAAAAGAAAAGGCGATGTTATTGCCAGAATTACTTCAGATGTACTAGAAATACAACATTCTTTCCTATCTGTTCTGGAGCTCATCGTAAGGGAACCTTTGACTATTCTCTTTACGATTGTTATTATGTTTTTAATTAGTGTTAAACTAACTATATTTGTCTTCCTTTTTATTCCCATTGCAGGGATTATCATCTCCTGGATTGGGAAGTCACTCAAGAAGAAGTCAGATCGGGTTCAAAAAGAACAGGGAGAATTTCTCTCTATTGTTGAAGAAACTCTTGGAGGGTTACGCGTTATCAAGGCCTTTAATGCAGAATCCAGATTTTACAGAACATTTAAGCTTTCCACTACCCGATTTTTTAGGTTTTCCAATAAACTCTTAAACAGGCAAAACCTGGCCTCACCAACGGGGGAGTTTCTGGGTATTCTGGTTATTGGTGTTTTATTGTGGTTTGGTGGTAAAATGGTGTTGGTAGACGGCTCCTTAGATGCCCCATCTTTTATCGCTTATATGGGATTAGCATATAATATTTTAACTCCGGCCAAAGCGATAAGCAAGGCTTCTTATGGACTAAAAAAAGGGAATGCCGCAGCGGAACGGGTGTTAGAAATTCTGGAAACCGACAATCCCATCAAGGATAAGTCGGATGCCATCCAGAAAATTTCCTTTGATCAGCATGTGACACTAGAGGACATCTCATTTAAATATGAAGATGAATACGTCCTAAAAAATTTCAACCTCAAAGTCCCTAAAGGACATACTGTAGCGCTGGTGGGACAATCAGGGAGTGGTAAAAGCACTATAGCTAATCTGGTTACACGCTTTTATGATGTGGATAAAGGTGAAATAAAGATCGATGGTATCAATATTAAAAATCTAAGCAAAAAATCCCTTAGAAACCTTTTGGGATTGGTAACCCAGGATTCCATATTGTTCAATGAATCTGTTAGAAACAATATAAGTCTGGGAAGAGAAAATGCCTCAGAAGATGAAATCATGGCAGCAGCCAAAATAGCCAATGCCCACGATTTTATAATGGAATTACCCGACGGCTACAATACCAATATAGGCGACAGTGGTAACAAATTAAGTGGAGGGCAAAAACAGCGCTTGTCTATCGCCAGAGCAGTGCTTAAGAACCCTCCGATTATGATACTTGATGAAGCCACTTCTGCTCTGGATACGGAAAGTGAACAGCTTGTGCAAGACGCATTGGAGAAGATGATGCGCAACCGAACCTCTATTGTCATAGCTCACCGCCTTTCAACCATTCAGAAAGCAGATACCATTGTAGTCTTGAAACAGGGAAAAATTGTTGAGCAGGGATCTCACGATGAACTTCTGTTAAAAGAAGGTACTTACAAGAAATTGGTAAATATGCAATCTCTGGCAACTTAGAGCATTGATTTAATTATTGCTGTTAAGACTAAACCTTTCTCTAAAACCGTTGTCTAAGTATCATCTAACAAGCTGACATTGATTGCGGAAGAAACCTTAGTTCAACAATTAAAGGAAAAAGACAGCCAGTCGCAGGCCTTTGAGGTACTTATAAATACCTACAAAGAGCGATTATATTGGCATATTAGAAGGATTGTACTCAACCATGATGATGCCGATGATGTACTGCAGAACACTTTTATCAAGGTTTTTAGGAATATTGATGGTTTTAAGGGGGACAGCAAACTGTATTCGTGGATGTATCGCATAGGAACAAATGAAGCTCTGAGCTTTTTAAAGGCCAAAACAAGAAAACTGGGTGTTAGTAATGACGAGCTTCAACAAAGAATGGCAAACAACTTGCAGGCCGACGTTTATTTTGAGGGGGAGGAAATTCAGTTGAAATTGCAAAAGGCCATTGCGATCTTGCCTGAAAAGCAAAAGTTGGTTTTCAATATGAAATATTTTGAAGAATTAAAATATGAAGAGATCTCTGAAATACTGGAAACCTCAGTTGGCGGACTAAAAGCTTCATATCACCTGGCAGTAAAAAAAATTGAAGCTTATCTGAAAGAAGAGCAGTAGTATTGAGAAACGAACCACTTAATTGGTGAGATAGTAGAATTTTGAATAATTTGAGTACAATTGGAAACCTGAGATTACTATGGATAGAAAAGATGATTATTGACAGCCTTTTAAACCATTGAAAGTTTTATTAGTCAAATTAATACACATGAAAAAGAAACATAAAAATAATGCCTTTAAAACACCCGAGAATTACTTTGAGGGTTTTAATGACAGGCTTTTTGACCGTCTTGGGGAAGATAAAATTGAACTTCCAAAAAATGATGGTTTTAAAGTTCCTCAAGGGTATTTTGACACTCTGAATAAAGACTTAACCAATAGGCTGCAACAAACTGCTGTAACAAAGGTCTTAAAGTTGCATCCATACAGAACGTATTATTATGCAGCGGCTGCTTTGGCGGTATTATTTGTTCTTGTTTTAGGGTTTCAACAATTCCAGGATAAGGAATTGTCATTCGACAGTTTAGCCAATTCGGATATAGAAAATTACCTGGACAATACTGATCTTGGCTTAAGTTCTTATGAAATCGCAGAAGTTGCCGTATTGGATGAAATGGCCATTGAAAATATTTTGGAAGATCAACTTATTGAAGAAAACATCATGGAATATTTGGATGAAAATGTCGATGATTTTGATGAATTAAATTTAGAAATAGATGAATAATTATAGCAAAATTGGGGTTGTGCTACTATTGATGTTGACATTCATTAGTAGTTATGGTCAACGACCAGGAAGGGAAAAAATAAAGACACTCAAAGTGGCTTTTATTACTGAACGTTTGGATTTATCGAGTAGGGAGGCACAGGTTTTCTGGCCTATCTACAACGAACATGAAGAAAATATAGAAGAAATGAAACGCCGCGAACGGGTAGAAATCAGGGCACAATTAATGGATTTTGAACGGCTCTCGGAAAAAGAAGTTGCGGACTTGTTAAAACAAATGATCGCCATTGAAAAAAAGAAACAACAATTACATATTGCTTTTATTGAGAGAATGAGTGAAGTTATCTCACCAAAAAAGACCTTTCTGCTAATCAAGGCTGAAGAAGATTTTAATAAAAGATTGCTGAGACAAATTCAGCAAAGAAATAAAGGTGGTGGGCTTTAAAGCCAGGGTTAATTAAAGTAAACAGAAAGGGAGTGATTAATTACTCCCTTTTTTATGTAATATGTTTATCAATATTCGTTAAAAAACGCTTATCACATTAAACCTTTTTAAACTCCAAAAGTCTTATGAATATACTTATTAAAAACTTTAGGTTCGTACACATAGTTTTTAGGTTGGTTTGGGTCAGACTATCTTTGGTAGTCGTATTGTTAGTAATGGGAGAAGCTTAAATAGCTTCTCCTTTTTATTTAAACACCAATTTGGCTATTCGATTACGTCCCGCGGCATATGCGACAGAATCGTTTAAAAATCGGATCGTATAAAACGATTCAGGGGAAAGTTCTTTCCAGTTTAAACCCATATCAGATGAATAAGCAATTCCAGTAAATCCAATCGCAACAATTCCTTTGCCATTAGTTTCGGGAATAAATTGCACACAACTTTTATAGTCGGGTTCCTGGCCTTCCGATAGTAAATGCCAACTGCGGCCTCCATCTCTGGTAATAGCTTTATTTCCTTTTTTTTCCTCCGGTGCCGTATAATCCCCTCCCACAGCAATCCCTACATCTCCATTGAAGAAATCAATAGAATAAATACCCTGGGTGTCCAATTCTTTTAACATCGGAGTCTGATAAACCTCCCAGGTTTTTCCCTTGTCCGGAGAATAATAAATCCTGCTCTTACTGGTGGCTACCCAGCAGTGGTCACCAACTATCGAAATATTTGTATTACTTGCTGCGAATGCCCCTTCACCAATTACACGCTCTGGAAGACTATTACAATTTAACTTGGTCCAGGTATTCCCCCTATCCCTGGTGATAATAACAGACAGGCAACCATTCATACTATCCCCAATTGCCAGGCCCTCCTCCTCATTCCAAAATTTCATAGCATCATAAAATACCAGGGAATCCTTCTCCGTATAAACCAATTCCATGGCCCCTTCATCTCCTGTTTTATATAACAATGCCGGGTTAGCCACAGATAACATAAAAAAGTCGGTTGACGTTTGAGCAATTGCTCTGAACTCGGGCAAAATAGTATCATAACGCTGAACTCCGGTCCTTACAACATTGGTCTCAAGGTCTACTGAACCAAAAACACCATTGTTAGCAGCGAATGCTAAACTTCCAGGCATCAACTCGATGGCCCTGATACTAATAGAATCTTCGAATACCATTGTTATTTCGACCGCTGTAAAAGGTTTGGTTTCAGTAGTATCAACACAAGACACAATAAAAATGAAAAGAATAAAGCCAAGGAAACGCATATTGATTTTTATCCAAAAATAAAAGGATTACCCTTGAATAACATACCTTTGCCACCTAAAATTTTTAGATGCGGTTACATAGAAACCTTGTGTTTGCAGTAATAGACGGATTACATCTCGTTTTCAATGAAAATGAGTATGCCGATAAGGTGGTGGAGAAACTGCTAAGGCGAGATAAACGATGGGGAGCCAGAGACCGTGGGTTTATCGCGGAAACTACTTATGATATCGTAAGATGGAAACGACTTTACTCAGAGATCGCTGAAGTAAAAGCTCCGTTCACAAGACCCAATCTGTTCAGAATATTTGCAGTTTGGGCGGTCCTTAGAGGAATTGCCTTACCAGATTGGAAACAAATTGAACCTACCCCCTCCAGACGCATCAAAGGTAAATTTGACGAACTTTCAAAAATCAGGAAATATCGCGAATCTATTCCGGATTGGATGGACGAGCTGGGAAGCAAAGCCCTTGGTGAAAATTTATGGACAAGGGAAATTGCTGCTTTAAATGAGCAGGCCCCGGTTGTTCTTCGTGCCAACAGACTAAAAGTTACCAAAGAGAAATTAGCCGGCCTCCTGGCATCTGAGCAAATAGTAACCGAAACTATAAAAGGGTACCCGGATGCGCTAAAATTAAAAGAACGATCTAATGTGTTTATTACCGATGCATTCAAAAATGGCTTCTTTGAAGTACAGGATGCTTCTTCTCAGTTGGTTGCTCCTTTTTTGGATGTAAAACCTGGATATAGAGTGGTAGACACCTGCGCAGGTGCAGGTGGCAAATCACTGCATCTTGCTGCACTAATGGAAAACAAAGGACAATTAATTGCCCTGGATATTTACGCCAATAAACTTAAGGAACTTAAGCGAAGGGCCAGGCGCAACAATGCGCACAATATTGAGGCCAGGCCGATTGACTCCACCAAGGTCATTAAAAAACTGTACGGCAGTGCTGACAGGGTATTAATAGATGTTCCATGTACAGGCCTGGGGGTTTTACGCCGAAACCCCGATGCAAAATGGAAACTAAGCACGGAATTTTTACATAAGGTGACACAGACACAACAGGAAATTCTTAGAGGCTATAGTAAAATAGTAAAATCGGGAGGAAAAATGGTGTATGCCACCTGCTCTATTCTACCTCAGGAGAATAGCGATCAGGTCAATAATTTCCTGGCATCAGAAGAAGGAAAAGAGTTTATCCTGCAAAAAGAAAAGCACATATCTGCAGCACAAAGTGGATTTGATGGGTTTTATATGGCCTTATTGGATCGAAAGTAATTAACAATCCCCCTTGAAAACTGTTAGTTTTTACCCCAAAAACATCTTAGAAAAAGCCGTAAATTTGTGCTTTCTTAAACGCAAAATCTGGCCAATTAGATGATTCACTTTTTCGGGGATGTATCCAATAAAGTTTATGCCGTACAGACTAGGGCTGAACTTTCACAAAAAGATATAAGCAAACTATCGTGGTTGTTCGGCAACCAACCTAAAATAAACATGGCGTCACTAGACGCCTTTTTTGTTGGCCCAAGAGCAGCAATGATAACCCCCTGGAGTACCAATGCCACGGAAATTACCCAGAATATGGGCGTTTCGGGAATCATCAGAATAGAAGAATATAGAACGGTGCCAGAGGATTACGCAGATTTTGACCCCATGCTTTCCGAGAAATATACTGTCCTAAATCAGGGGCTTTTTTCCATAGATATTGTTCCGGAATCTATTTTAGAGATAAGTGATATAGCCGCTTATAACGAACAGGAGGGCCTTTCCCTTAGCGATGAAGAAGTAGATTATTTGGTGCGACTCGCCAGTAAATTAGGGCGTAATTTAACCGATTCAGAAGTCTTCGGTTTCAGTCAGGTAAATTCTGAACATTGTCGACATAAAATCTTCAATGGAATATTTGTTATTGACGGGGAGGAAATGCCTTCATCGCTATTTAGCCTGATTAAGAAAACGGCTCAGGAAAATCCAAATGATATAGTATCCGCCTATAAAGATAATGTCGCATTTGTCAAAGGCCCGGTAGTTACTCAATTTGCTCCTCAAACTGCAGATCAGCCAGATTACTATATAGAAGAGGATTTTGAATCGGTTATCTCTTTAAAGGCAGAGACACATAACTTTCCAACTACAGTAGAACCATTTAACGGAGCTGCTACTGGCTCTGGAGGTGAAATACGCGACAGATTAGCAGGGGGCAAAGGTTCTTTGCCGCTGGCAGGAACTGCAGTTTACATGACTGCTTACTCAAGACTGACAGAGGACCGCCCCTGGGAAAAGGGCGCGGAGGAGCGAGATTGGCTCTACCAAACTCCAATGGATATCCTTATAAAAGCATCCAATGGGGCATCAGATTTTGGGAACAAATTTGGGCAGCCGCTGATTTGCGGTTCGGTACTGACTTTTGAACACAGTGAGGATGAACGGATATTGGGCTATGATAAAGTAATTATGCAAGCCGGGGGTATTGGCTATGCTAAAGCCGAACAGGCACTGAAAGATCAACCTAAAACAGGAGACAAAATCGTAATTCTCGGAGGGGATAATTATCGTATAGGAATGGGTGGTGCTGCGGTTTCGAGTGCAGATACGGGCGAGTTTAGCGCAGCGATAGAACTAAATGCAGTACAGCGATCTAATCCGGAAATGCAGAAAAGAGCTGCTAATGCTATCAGGGGAATGGTGGAAAGCAAAGAAAACCCTATTGTTTCAATTCATGATCACGGAGCCGGAGGCCATTTAAATTGCCTCTCAGAATTGGTTGAGGAAACCGGCGGTAAAATAGCATTGGACAAATTGCCAATTGGGGATCCAACCTTGTCTGCTAAAGAGATTATCGGGAACGAATCCCAGGAAAGAATGGGATTGGTAATTGGGAGCGACGATATTGATTTGTTACAGCGAATCGCGGAAAGAGAACGTTCACCTATGTATCAGGTTGGCGATGTGACAGGAGATCACAATTTTACCTTTGCTTCAACCAACGGTGATAAACCCATGGACCTTGCCCTGGAAGATATGTTCGGGAGTTCACCGAAAACTATAATGAATGACAAAGTTCTGAGCAGAAGCTTTGATTCCCTTTCTTACTCTTTGGAACATTTTCATCACTATTTGGAACAAGTGCTGCAACTCGAGGCAGTAGCCTGCAAAGATTGGTTGACGAATAAGGTGGACCGCTGTGTAGGTGGCAGGGTAGCGAAACAGCAATGTGTTGGTCCTTTACAATTACCTTTAAATAATTGCGGCGTGATGGCGCTCGACTTTAAAGGAAAGGAGGGAATTGCAACGTCTATTGGACATTCCCCAATTTCCGGACTTATAGATCCTGAAGCCGGCAGTAGAAATAGCATTACCGAAGCCCTGACAAACATCATTTGGGCGCCACTACAGGACGGATTAAAATCTGTGTCACTTTCAGCAAATTGGATGTGGCCTTGTAAAAATGAAGGGGAAGATGCCCGTTTATACGCAGCTGTAAAAGCGGTTTCTGAATATGCAATTCAACTGGGAATTAATGTTCCTACGGGGAAAGATTCCCTTTCCATGAAACAAAAATATAATGATACCGAAGTCATTGCTCCGGGAACGGTTGTCATTTCTGCGGCGGCCCATTGCAACAACATATCTAAAGTGGTAGAACCCGTTCTTCAGCACCATGGCGGAGCAATTTATTACATTAACCTTTCAAATGACAGTTATAAACTGGGCGGGTCTTCCTTTGCCCAAATATTGAACAAAGTAGGGGCAGAAACGTCAAATGTAAAGGATGCCGATGCAGTAAAAACCGTATTTAACACCCTTCAGAAACTCATAACTGATAATAAGATTGTGGCCGGACACGATATAGCTTCCGGAGGATTGGTTACCACCTTGTTAGAAATGTGCTTCGCAGATAATCATCTGGGGGCAACGATTGATTTGACAGAATTAAATGAGGAAGACACCATCAAAGTGTTATTCTCGGAAAATGCAGGAATTGTATTTCAGGCCGTCGATGAGCATATAGAAACTGTCCTGACCAATGACGGAATCGATTTTAAGAAAATAGGGAATGTAGTCCGCAAACCCACTTTGAGCATAAAAAATGGGAGTGTCGATATTGGGCTCAATATAGCTACATTAAGGGACAGCTGGTTTAAGACATCTTATTTACTGGACGATAAACAAACAGATAATGGTCTGGCAAAATCCCGGTTCGAAAATTACAAAGTACAACCATTAAACTATGTATTTCCAAAGGAGTTTAAAGGTGTAATTCCGGAAAATAATCGCAAAAGGCCAATTGCAGCAATATTACGTGAAAAAGGAAGTAATTCTGAACGTGAAATGGCCAATGCCATGTTCCTTGCTGGTTTTGAAGTAAAAGATGTGCATATGACAGATCTTATCACAGGGCGCGAAAATCTTGAAGATGTACAGTTTATTGGTGCCGTAGGTGGATTCTCTAATTCGGATGTGTTGGGCAGTGCCAAGGGCTGGGCCGGGGCATTTAAATACAACGAAAGAGCCAATAAAACCTTACTTAACTTCTTTGAACGTTCAGATACCCTATCGATAGGTATTTGCAATGGTTGCCAGTTGTTTATGGAGCTCGACCTGATTAATCCCGAGCATCAGGAGCATGGGAAAATGACCTATAATGATTCCGGGAAACACGAAAGTAATTTTACGTCGGTGAAGATTTCAGAAAATAATTCCATAATGCTGTCAAATCTTGCCGGGACAACCTTAGGCGTTTGGATATCTCATGGAGAAGGCAAGTTCAGCCTTCCCTATTCCGAAGACAAATACCATCTGGTCGCCAAATACGGCTATGAGAATTACCCTGCAAATCCGAATGGCAGCGATTTTAACACTGCAATGATGTGCGATAAAACCGGAAGACATCTGGTGACCATGCCTCATATCGAAAGATCCATATTTCCGTGGAATTGGGCCCACTACCCCACCGGAAGGCAGGATAAGGTATCTCCATGGCTACAGGCTTTTATAAATGCCAAGGAATGGATTCTCAAAAATGGGAGCTGATTTGTAAATTAACTTCGTTTGTCCTAGTCCGTGAGAATTTAATTAAACACCTCACGAATACCAGTGGATATTTTGGATTTTGGATTTTGGAATTTGGAATTTTCTTTTCCCAATTGCTTTTCCTATTTTGCAATTACCATTTAGAAACCTAGTATGCAAAATATCACCAGATTATTTGACTTTCCTTATCATCAATTGGAAACATTTAATATGGAAAAAGCTTTTGTTTCCAAAAGCAATGGTCAGTGGGTGGCCACCTCTACTAAGGAATATTTAGATAAAGCCAATGCCATAAGCAGGGGCCTTTTGAGATTGGGGGTAGCACCAAATGATAAAATCGCACTGATCTCCATGACCAACCGTACCGAATGGAATATCATGGATATTGGAATATTGCAATTGGGAGCTCAGAACGTTCCCATTTATCCTACAATATCAGAAGAGGACTATGCATATGTCCTTAATCATTCAGGCGCTTCTTATTGTTTTGTTTCCTGCGCGGAGGTCCTGGAAAAAATAAATTTAATCAGCGACCAGGTTCCCAAACTCAAAGAAGTGTTTTCCTTCGACGATTTATCGGATTGTAAAAATTGGAACGAAGTTTTGGAATTAGGAAAAGATTCGGGTAACCAGGATGAAGTAGAAAAATTAAAAGCCGGGGTTTCCGGAGAAGACCTGGCCACCCTGATATATACCTCAGGGACCACAGGCAGACCCAAGGGAGTAATGCTCTCTCACAAGAATATCGTATCAAATGTACTTTCGAGCCAAAAACGGGTTCCTTTTGAACATGGAGCAAGTGCCTTGAGTTTTCTTCCTGTTTGCCACATTTTTGAACGCATGATTTTATACCTCTATCAATATTGTGGTATCAGTGTATATTTTGCCGAAGGCCTGGAGATGATAAGTGAGAATCTTAAGGAAGTAAAGCCCAACGTAATGACTGTTGTTCCAAGATTATTGGAAAAAGTCTACGATAAAATTATTGCCAAGGGAGGAGGGCTTACCGGGATGAAGAAAGGAGTATTCTTCTGGGCAGTTAAATTGGGATTAAAATATGAGCCATATGGGACTAATGGATGGTGGTACGAATTAAACCTTAAACTCGCCAGAAAATTGATCTTTAGCAAATGGCAGGAGGGGTTGGGAGGCAATCTTACAACGATGGTTTCCGGTAGTGCGGCATTGCAGCAACGACTAAGCAGAATTTTTGGTGCGGCCGGTATACCCGTAATGGAAGGCTACGGCCTTACGGAAACTTCCCCTGTAATTTCGGTTAATGACGAACGAAATGGAGGATGGCGAATAGGCAGTGTGGGCAGAGTTATTGAAGGTGTTGAAGTAAAAATAGCCGACGATGGTGAGATTTTATGCAAAGGTCCTAATGTGATGATGGGCTACTATAAGGATACCGAAAAGACCAATGAAGTTATTAAGGATGGGTATTTTCATACAGGAGATATCGGGGAAATAGATTCGGATGGCTTTTTGAGAATTACAGACCGAAAAAAGGAAATGTTCAAAACATCGGGAGGAAAATATGTGGCACCTCAGATGTTGGAAAACAGTTTTAAACAATCCAGATTTATAGAACAGGTCATGGTGGTGGGAGAAGGTGAAAAAATGCCGGCAGCTCTTATCCAGCCAAATTTTGAATTCCTATTTGACTGGGCAGAAAGACACAAGATTACGCTTGGTGAAAATTCAGATATCGTTCTAAATTCCATGGTACTACAAAAATTTCAGGATGAAGTAAATGTGGCAAATGAAAAATTTGCCAAATGGGAAAAAGTAAAACAATTCAGACTTACTCCGGATGTATGGACTGTGGATGACGGACACCTTACTCCTACTATGAAACTGAGAAGAAAGATCATCAAAGAAAAATATATCGGCCTTTATAATGATATTTATGGCCACAACTAAAGGCTTTTCTTAGCATAGAATTTCCTTCTGCCCTACATAGCCCAATACTTATAAATTTCTATAAATTTATTATGCATGCATAATATATTATTCGTACCTTTGATGGCCTATGAAGGAAATAACAATAGATTATGCGCTTCGTGCAACATGGCAGGCAGTTGCCAGAATGTACAACGAAGAGGCCAAGAATTTTGGTTCTACCATGGCCGTAGGCTTTACCTTGCTAAGTATCGATCCAAAAACAGGCACTCCTTCTACTGCTCTTGGCCCTAAGATGGGCATGGAAGCCACCAGTCTTTCCAGAATTCTCAAAAGTATGGAAGAAAAGGGTCTGATTGAGCGTAAACCCAACCCAAATGACGGCAGGGGTGTGCTTATACATCTTACAGATTTTGGCATAGAAAAAAGAGATGATTCCAAAGCTGCTGTGATAAAATTTAATGACACAGTTAAAGCTAATGTGACTGCTGAAAAACTAGTTTCCTTCTTCGAAGTCATGGAGACAATTGATCAACTTATTGCAGAGAAAAAAGTATTTATAAAAGACATCACAACGAATTAAATTCATGAACAAGCACATAAATAAGGTTGCCGTTATTGGTTCTGGTATAATGGGAAGCGGAATAGCATGTCATTTTGCCAATATTGGCGTAGAAGTACTTCTATTAGATATCGTTCCCAGGGAGCTAACAGAACAGGAGAAGGCCAAAGGGCTGTCTCTGGAAGACAAGGTGGTAAGAAACCGCCTGGTAAATAATTCGCTGGCCACAGCCCTTAAGTCCAAACCTTCTCCTATTTATCATGCCAAATTTGCAAACCGAATTAGTACAGGAAATCTTGAGGATGATATTGCGCTGGTTTCCGAAGTAGATTGGATCATTGAAGTAGTTGTGGAACGGCTGGATATCAAAAAACAGGTATTTGAGAATCTCGAAAAATACAGGAAGCCAGGGACTTTGATAACCTCAAATACTTCGGGTATTCCTATCAAGTTTATGAGCGATGGAAGAAGCGACGATTTCCAAAAACACTTTTGTGGTACGCATTTCTTCAATCCGGCAAGATACCTCAAGCTTTTTGAAATAATCCCAGGACCACAGACCTCAAAGGAAGTGTTAGAATTTCTAAATTCCTATGGCGAGCAATTCCTCGGCAAAACTTCGGTTGTTGCCAAAGATACCCCTGCTTTCATTGGTAATAGAATTGGTATTTTCAGTATCCAAAGTCTGTTCCATATGGTAAAAGAGATGGGCATGACTGTTGAAGAGGTGGATAAACTTTCAGGGCCGGTAATCGGGAGGCCAAAATCTGCAACTTTCCGGACGGTGGATGTTGTTGGCTTAGATACCCTGGTACATGTAGCTAACGGTATTTATGAGAATTGTAAGAAAGATGAACGGCATGAGTTATTTAAACTACCGGATTTTATACAAACCCTGGTCGACAATAAATGGCTGGGAAGTAAGACCGGACAGGGCTTCTACAAAAAGGTAAAAGGTGAAGGTGGAAAAAGTGAAATCCTCAGCCTGGATCTCGAAACTATGGACTATCGGCCCAGGAAAAGTGCCAGGTTTGCTACTTTGGAACTAACCAAATCTATTGACAATGTTATTGATAGATTTGAAGTTTTGGTTAGTGGGCAGGACAAAGCCGGAGATTTTTATCGCAAAAGTTTCGGAGCGCTGTTTGCCTATGTATCTCATAGAATACCTGAAATCACAGACGAATTATACAAGATAGACGATGCCATGAAAGCCGGTTTTGGCTGGGAACATGGACCTTTTCAAATATGGGATGCAATTGGCCTGGAAAAAGGCCTGGAATTAATTGCCTCGGTGGGGCAATCAGCTGCGGCCTGGGTAAATGACTTAAAAGCTTCAGGGTTAAATTCTTTCTACAGTGTAAAAGACGGTGCTACTCAATATTATAGTATACCGACTAAGAGTATGGAGAAAATTCCGGGGCAAGATGCTTTTATCATTCTGGATAACATTCGTAAATCTAACGAAGTTTTCAAAAATAGCGGGGTGGTTATAGAAGATCTCGGCGAAGGAATTTTAAATGTGGAATTCCAATCCAAAATGAATACCATAGGAGGGGACGTACTTTCGGGATTAAACAAAGCAATTGATTTGGCTGAGGAAAACTACCAGGGCTTGGTTGTAGGCAATCAGGCCGCGAACTTTTCTGTCGGCGCCAATATTGGAATGATATTTATGATGGCTGTGGAGCAGGAATATGACGAATTAAATGCTGCCATAAGGATGTTCCAGAATTCCATGATGAGGATGCGATATTCTTCTATCCCGACGGTTGCTGCGCCTCACGGGATGTGCCTTGGTGGCGGATGCGAATTGTCTCTGCACTCAGACATGGTGGTGGCCGCAGCTGAAACGTATATGGGCCTGGTGGAATTTGGCGTGGGTGTAATCCCAGGCGGAGGGGGTTCCAAAGAGATGGCCGTACGCGCTCAGGATACCTTTAAGAAAAATGACGTGGAACTCAATGTTTTACAGGAATATTTCCTGACCATTGGGATGGCCAAAGTATCTACCTCTGTTTATGAAGCCTATGATCTTGGACTTCTGCAGAAAGGAAAAGATATTGTTGTGGTAAATAAAGACAGGCAAATTGCAACTGCCAAAGCGTATGCCAGATTAATGGCGGAAGGCGGATATACAAAACCACCTAAACGTAAAGATATTAAGGTACTTGGCAAACAAGCCCTCGGTATGTTTCTGGTGGGTACTGATGCTATGGAAGCCAGTCATTATATAAGCGAACACGATAAGAAAATAGCCAATAAACTGGCCTATGTAATGGCTGGGGGCGATTTATCCGAACCTACATTTGTAGATGAACAATATCTGTTGGATCTGGAGAGAGAAGCATTTTTATCACTCTGTACGGAAAGAAAAACGCTGGAGCGAATCCAACATATGCTAAAAACAGGCAAACCATTAAGAAATTAGGAAACATGAAAACGGCTTATATAGTAAAAGGATATAGAACTGCAGTAGGTAAGGCGCCCAGAGGTGTATTCAGATTTAAAAGGACAGACGAACTCGCAGCTGAAACCATTGAATATATGATGAAGGAACTGCCAGAACTGGACAAAAAAAGAATAGACGATGTAATTGTCGGTAACGCCATGCCCGAAGGCTCTCAGGGCCTCAATATGGCGCGATTGATATCCCTAATGGGTTTGGATATAGTGGATGTTCCAGGTGTAACCGTAAACCGATTCTGTTCCTCGGGAATTGAAACAATAGGTATTGCCACAGCAAAAATACAATCAGGTATGGCCGATTGCATTATTGCCGGTGGGGCGGAAAGCATGAGCGCAGTGCCGATGACAGGTTATAAAACTGAACTCAACTACGATTTAGTAAACCAAGGCCATGAGGATTATTACTGGGGCATGGGAAACACAGCAGAAGCAGTCGCTGAGCAATTTAAAGTCTCACGTCAGGATCAGGACGAATTCGCCTACAACTCCCATATGAAGGCACTTAAAGCCCAGGCCGAAGATAGGTTTCAATCACAGATAGTCCCTATAGAGGTAGAACAAACATATTTGGATAATAACGGTAAAAAAGCAAACAAAAAGTACACGGTGACTAAAGATGAAGGACCCAGAGAAGGTACTTCTGTAGAGGTATTGAACAAATTGCGCCCGGTATTCGCAGCAGGAGGTAGTGTTACTGCCGGGAATTCATCACAGATGAGCGACGGTGCTGCATTTGTAATGGTAATGAGCGAGGAAATGGTAAAAGAACTGAATCTGCAGCCTATAGCCCGGCTGGTAAACTATGCCGCTGCTGGTGTAGAACCCAGGATCATGGGAATAGGACCGGTAAAAGCAGTGCCAAAAGCCTTAAAGCAGGCCGGATTAAAACAGGAAGACATTGAATTAATAGAACTTAATGAGGCTTTTGCTTCCCAATCCATTGCGGTGATCAGAGAACTGCAACTTAACGACAAGCTGGTAAATGTAAATGGAGGGGCAATTGCTCTAGGGCATCCATTGGGATGTACTGGCGCCAAATTATCAGTGCAATTGTTTGACGAAATGCGCAGGAGGAAGCTTCAGGGAAAATATGGTATGGTGACCATGTGCGTTGGCACAGGTCAGGGTGCTGCAGGGATTTATGAATTTCTGAATTAAAAAAAGTAGAGTATATCAATTTAATCAAATATCAGGTATAAAGGAGAAACTCCTTTTATTAAACTTGAATCGTGTTATCAATACCCTTTAATCTTAAATAATTATGAGCACAGAAGTTAAAAATAAAGAACTGTTAAGAGGCGGGCAATTCCTTGTGAAAGAAACAAAGTGCGAGGATGTTTTTACCCTGGAAGATCTCTCTGAGGAGCAAAAGATGATGCGCGACAGCACAAAGGAATTTGTAGACCGTGAGCTTTGGGCACATTGGGAACGATTTGAAAATAAAGACTACGCATATACCGAGGAATGTATGGCCAAGGCCGGTGAGCTTGGGCTTTTAAGCGTTGCTGTACCGGAAGCCTATGGCGGATTAGGGATGGGATTTGTATCGACCATGCTGGTATGTGACTACATATCGGGGGCTACAGGTTCTTTTAGTACGGCATTTGGAGCTCATACCGGAATAGGGACGATGCCAATTACTTTATATGGAACAGAAGAGCAGAAAAAGAAATTTGTGCCAAAACTTGCTTCAGGGGAATGGTTTGGTGCTTATTGTTTGACAGAACCCGGTGCAGGTTCAGATGCCAATTCGGGAAAAACCAGGGCCGTACTTTCGAAAGATGGAAAGCACTACAGCATTTCCGGGCAGAAAATGTGGATCTCTAATGCAGGATTCTGCAATATCTTTATCGTATTTGCAAGAATAGAGGACGACAAGAACATTACAGGGTTTATCGTCAAAAATGATCCTGAAAATGGGATAACCATGGGAGATGAGGAGAAAAAACTGGGTATCCACTCCTCCTCTACCCGTCAGGTATTTTTCAGTGATACCAAAGTACCGGTTGAAAATATGCTATCCGAACGCGGCAACGGCTTTAAAATTGCAATGAATGCTCTCAATATTGGTCGCATTAAACTAGCTGCAGCTTGCTTGGAGGCCCAACGCCGGGTAGTCAATGAAGCAGTTGGTTATGCGAACGAGCGACTTCAATTTAAAACCCCGATAATAAATTTTGGCGCCATTAAAGCAAAAATAGCGCAAATGGCGACCAATGCGTATGCCGGAGAAGCTGCGTGTTACCGCGCCGCAAAAAATATAGAAGATAGAATTGCAATTAGAATTGCCGAAGGTAACCCACATCAGGAAGCAGAACTGAAGGGTGTAGAAGAATACGCCATTGAGTGCTCTATTCTTAAGGTGGCTGTATCTGAAGATGTACAATTTACAACTGATGAAGGTATACAGATATTCGGCGGAATGGGTTTTAGCGCCGAAACACCAATGGAAAAAGCCTGGAGAGACGCCCGTATCTCAAGAATCTATGAGGGAACAAACGAAATCAACCGTATGCTCGCTGTGGGCATGTTGGTTAAGAAAGCCATGAAAGGGCATGTTGACCTGCTTGGACCAGCGACAAGGGTAGGTGAAGAATTAATGGGCATCCCTTCTTTCGATACTCCGGATTTTTCGGAATTGTTTGCTGAGGAAAAGGATCTGTTGACAAGATTGAAAAAGGTTTTCTTAATGATTGCCGGTAGTGCAGTTCAAAAGTTTGGTCCGGAGCTCGAACAACACCAACAAATTTTGTTGGCTGCATCCGATATCCTGATAGAAGTGTATATGGCAGAATCAACTATTCTCAGAACTGAAAAAAATGCTAAACGTCTGGGGGAAGAGACCCAAACTGTTGAAATAGCCATGTCCCGGTTGTATTTATACGATGCTGTGGATATTATCATCAGAAAGGGGAAAGAGGCCATCGTGTCTTTCGCCGAAGGTGATGAGCAGCGAATGATGCTCATGGGTTTAAAACGCTTTACAAAATATACAAATCAGCCCAATATTGCTGAAATACGCACTACTATTGCCGATAGATTGGCAGCAGACAAGGGCTATACCTTTGACTAATTCAGATTAGAACTTTTGTTGAGACAGAAGCAAAAGCCGTCTGCCGAAAGGTGGGCGGTTTTTTGGTTTGTGAATTGGCAAATAGCGCTTAAATTTACTGGATGAGCAGTAAATTACTTAAGGCAGCCTATTCCCCCGAGGATTTTAGATGGCGGGGACACAAATTAATAGATAAACTTGCAGATCACCTGGATAGCAGTTTAAATGGTTCCCGGACAAAAGTAATCAACTGGTCTTCTCCTGAAGATGAAAGGAACTACTGGATCAACTTTCTGAAAAACGGAGAAGAAGAATCGCTATTTGATAAAATCATAGAACGAAGTATCCATATTCACCATCCCAGATATTTAGGCCATCAAATAAGTCCGACAGTTCCTATCACGGCATTAACCAGTATTTTAAGCGCTCAGCTAAATAATGGCATGGGTATATACGAGATGGGTGCTGCTTCTACTGCAATGGAACGCATAATAACCGACCTGCTTTGTTCTCAGGTCGGTTTCTCAGATAGCGCCAACGGGTTTCTGACTTCGGGCGGAACACTAGCGAATTTAACTGCCCTCTTAAGTGCAAGAAATAACCTGGTGAAACAGCGTGTCTGGCAGCGGGGTAGTAGTGGTAAACTAGCTATAATGGTTTCGGAAGAGGCCCATTATTGTATAGACCGGGCTGTGCGAATAATGGGTTTAGGAGATGAAGGTATTGTGAAGATTCCGGCGGATAAAGATTTTTCTCTTCGAACAGATCTTCTCGAAAGTTGTTTTAATAAGGCAGTCGAAAATGGCTTGGAAATATTTGCTATTGTGGCTAGTGCTCCGGCTACAGCAACAGGCATTTACGACGATTTGGAGGCAATTTCAAAATTTGCCATTGAAAAGAATATCTGGATGCATGTGGATGGGGCACATGGCGGCGCTGCAATTTTTTCAAAAAAATACAGCGGAACCGTAAAAGGAATTCAATTCGCGGACTCAGTGGTGATTGATGGCCATAAAATGATGATGATGCCGGGAATAACCACCGCACTTTTGTTTAAAGACGGCAATAACTCACATAATACCTTCAGGCAAAAAGCGGATTACCTTTTACTGGATTCTGAAGAGGAAGACTGGTACAATCTTGCGAAACGGACATTTGAATGCACTAAATATATGATGAGTTTACATTGGTATACCCTTATCAAATCCTATGGTTTTACGCTATTTGATGAGTTCGTTACCACACTATATGATTTGGGTGAAAGATTTGCCAATATGGTACAACTGGATCCTGCTTTTGAACTGGCTGTTAAACCCATGTCTAATATTGTTTGTTTTCGGTTTTTAGGGGGTGTAAGTAGTACATCTGAAATAAATGAATTAAATAAAAGAATACGGCAACAACTTTTGGAAGAAGGAGAATACTATATTGTTCAAACAATGCTGCGGGGAATTCAGTATTTACGCGTCACAATAATGAATCCTTTTACAACTTCTGATGATCTTAAAAATCTATTGATAAAAATAAAGGAATTGGGCGAAAAATAACTTGCCTTATTGTGTTTACATACTTTGTACGCGGGAGGCAATCTTTTTTCCATAACGCCCTCCAATTGTCTTTAAAATAAGATTCCAGTCTAACAGGCAGAGACAAATAAAGCGATAGTGTAAAAAATAGAGCCCCATTAGTACACCAATCATAGTGTGTGTAACAAAAGCGGCGATCAGGTAGATATTTCTATATCGGCTGTTAATGAAAACAATAAACCAGGTAAATTCGAACAAAATAGTAATTACAGATATTCCTATAACCAAAGGAGGTCTTTCGGCAAACCAGCTCCCAAGTTTCTTAAAAGCAGGCCTGTACTGATAATTTCCATACGTATGGGCTTCGAAACCTATGGTGTCCTTCCAATGCTCATCCGAATACCTGGCTTCATTCGCAATAAGTAATTGTTGTTCCCCGGCGGGAAAGTCGGCCACATAATTTTCCAAGTAGAAACCAAGAGTTGCCCCGTCCAACCATTTTAAGCCACCATGGCGAATTTTTGAAATCCCTGCCGTAAAATAAGTCAATACCAATAATATCAAAATTAGATTGAGTCCCCATTTTGGAGGAGGAAAATTGAGTGCTTTTGGATTGTCCTTATTAAAATATTTCTTGTAGATAAAGAAGTCGATCGAAATTCGCATTGAGCCAGGAACCAGTGCCAAAATTAGAACTACCTGACTGGAAAGTGAGCTGTTATGATCAAATATTCCAAGTGTTTCAAAATTGCCCCCTATAAAAAACTCGAGTCCGGCCAGGAGAAAAAGGCAAAGTCTACCAGCAATCCCCAAGGTGGCCCCTACTGCACATAAAATAATCATTATAAACAAGAATTGTGATTCCGGACCAAAGCTTAACCAGGATTCTGGCATTAAATGCAAAAACCAGGTTTTTGAAAAGGAGGGCACATGGTTATAAGCGTTAAAATAAATTATGTTCAACTGGTCGTATGCCACTTTGGCAACAAACCACGGCAATACAAAGCGCATCACACTTAGGGGATTATTTAACAGGCTTATAAATATGTTATTTATGAGCTTCATCCAGAGCGGTATATTGGTTGGTATTGGTATCATAATACCCCAGAACTATTGCTTCGGCCAGGGGATTTCTGTTTTTATCCACTCTAATTGATTTCAGATAAATCTTCTGCAATTGTATGCCGTGTTGTTCGCGGATATAGGTTGCAAAATCCAGAAAAAAAGTATTCATCCGTCTTTGAAATTTCGGAGGACTCTCGGATAACCTGCCGTTAAACGCAGAAATACTTCCGGGAGAACCGTAAACTTTACTAAAAAAATATCTGACAAAGTAAGCTGCCGGTCTTCCGTAATACGGTTCAAGGTCGATAAGTTCATTCCCTGAAACCGCTTCAAATTTTAAAAGATATAATTCGGTATCATCCCCCACATAATGTCCGAACATAGGAGCTGAGGTGTAGGGAAAACTTTCTATTCCAACGATGGAAGTGAAAATATTTGGTGCAAGAATTAAGAAGAAAACAAGCCACTTGTAAATGTTAGCTTTAAATAGTCGCTTCATAAATAAATCTTCTGAGGATTCTGGTGAGAATCACTGGATTGGCAGGCCTATATTGCAAACGTTAAAAAACTTCTAAATCGTATACAATTGCACTGATAGCATAAATCTAATCATTACAGACTAATTTCACAGTATTCTGTTCATGTTCAAATATTTGCACATTTCTGTTCGTTTCTGCCCGAAGGTATTTTGCCAAAAACTTTGAGCCTTCAACAACCTATTCCTTCATAGTTTCCAATACCTTGTCTTCACTGGCTTTATTAGAAAAATTCACGGCACATTCTATCAAAGCCAAATGAGAATAAGCCTGTGGGAAATTACCGAGTAATCGTTTGGATTTAAAATCGATATCCTCGCTAAACAAGCCCAGATGATTACTATAGCCCAGAACTTTGTCAAAGAGCTTCATGGCTTTTTTCTCTTCTCCAATTTTGAAAAGACTGTTTATAAACCAGAATGTACATATGGTAAAAGACGATGATGGCAATCCAAAATCATCTTCGTTCTTATACCTGTATAAGAGTCCTTCATGACTTAGGTCTTTCTCAATAGCCTTTACTGTACTCACAAATTTTGGGTCTTTAGCTGCAATAAAACCATAGGATTCCATAAGCAAAATAGAGGCATCCAAATGTTTGGAGCCATAGGACTGTACAAAGGCTTTTACTGATTTATTCCATGCATTTTTGTGAATATCGGCTTTAATTTCATTTTCGAGTGAGGTCCATTTTTCTATTTTCCTTGTTTTCCTCAGAATCCTGGCAATTTTTACGGCTCTGTCTACCGCAACCCAGCAAAGCACTTTTGAAAAGGTAAAGTGGCGGTCTTCCGTTCTAAATTCCCATATACCCTTGTCTGGTTCCTCCCAATGTTTTTCAACAATCCATACTATGCCCTTGGTAAGGCTCCAAATTTCCTCGGCATTCTCTATGTCTGTATTAAACTTTACCAGTTGCTCATGTATCACATCCATAAGTATTCCGTAAATATCGTTCTGCCGCTGGGCATAAGCCGCATTCCCTACTCTAACAGGTTTAGAACCCTTATAACCACTTAGGTGATCCAAAGTTTCCTCACTTAATTTCTTTTCCTTGTTAATACCATACATGATCTGGAGTTTCTCATCCTTATCTGGTATAAGGTCTACAATAAACTGCAGGTATCTCCTGGCTACATTTTTATGTCCTAGTTGGGCCATTACCTTTACTACCATAGATGCATCCCTAATCCAACAGAAACGATAATCCCAATTACGCACTTCTCCAATTGTTTCGGGCATAGAGGTCGTAGCGGCAGCCAAAACCGCTCCGGATTTATCATAACTCAGCAGCTTCAGAGTAATTGCACTCCTGCTTATCTCCGCATTATACTTTTTATAATTAGGGGTTGTAGCACTCCAATTGAGCCAATAGACTTTGGTGCGTTCCTGTTCCAAATACATCTTTTTAGTGCTTGGCTGAAATATCTTTTCGTTATATCCCAAAAGAAAATAACCATCCTTAATTACTTCAATTTCGCGTCCTTCGATTACAGCGTTCTTGTTAAAAGAAGTATAGAGAAACACTGTGTCGAATTTCTCTCCATAGGTGAGGCTTGCGATAAAATTTCGCTTAACATAGGTTTCTGTTTTACCAATTGCATATTCCAGTTTTGGATTATAGCGCACACGAAATTTTGGTTTTCCGGAAATATGCCTGATATACCGGACTATTTCGGGAGGTGCATGATAGCTACCATTCTCTATGTGATATCTCGGCATAAAATCTCTGACTTCAAATGCATTCTCCCCGTCCGAAAACCTGGTGATCAAAAGGGCAGTATGTTTCTTATAACGCTGAGTTATTTCATATTGTTCCTCTGCGTAAATCTCAAAACTTCCACCTATTTCTTCATCCAGAAGTTTTGCGAAAACAGAGGACGAATCAAATTCGGGTAAACAGCTCCAATCCAAAGAACCCGATTTCGATATTAGTGCCGCACTCCTGCAATTTCCAATAATTCCGTAATCCAAATTGTCCATTATTCAATATTTCTCTAAAACACTTTTATAAGTTGGTTATGCGGTGCAATTTGTCGAAATTTAGAGAAATAAGGATGAATACACGCTAAAAACTATCGTTTTATGGGTAAAACTATCATAATCTCAAACAGACTACCTGTTCAATTGCAAATTGGCAATGGAACCATACAAGCAATACCAAGTGTAGGAGGTCTCGCCACCGGAATGAAATCTGTGCATGCGGGGGGTGATAGCCTATGGATTGGATGGAGTGGTTTAACCGATGAGGAAACACCGAAGCAACTCGAATCGGATATAGATAAGGCGCTTGCCAAACACGGTTCTTCAAAGGTCAAACTCAGTCAGGAAGAAGTGGATGGTTTTTATTTTGGGTTTAGTAATCGAACTATTTGGCCTTTATTTCATTATTTCCTGGAGTATTCCGAATTTGAGTTGGATAGCTGGAATACCTACAAGGCGGTAAATCAGAAATTTGCTGATGCCATCCTGGAAAAGGCGGACGACGATGACACCATATGGGTACATGATTATCAATTAATGTTAGTGCCGCAGATGGTCAGAGCCGCGAAGCCTAAAATTGCGATTGGCTTTTTCCTCCACATCCCCTTCCCTTCATACGAAATATTCAGAACGCTACCCTGGAGGGAAGAAATTCTGGAAGGACTATTAGGTGCTGACCTGATTGGTTTTCACACCTACGATTATGAACGTCATTTTCTGAGTTCTGTCAGAAGGTTACTGGGATTGGAAGTGAGCTTCAACGATATAGATGTGGACAGCAGAACGGTTAAAGTGGATTCCTTCCCAATGGGAATAGATTACAAGAAATTCAGCGAGGCTGCAGCAAAACATCAAAAAAGCACCTCTGAAGATCTATCTGATCTGCAACAACGGCTAAACAGCCATAAAGAATCTACGCCAGATGCCAAACTCATACTTTCTATAGACCGATTAGATTATACCAAAGGAATTGCCAAAAGATTAAATGCGTTCGAATATTTTTTAAATAAATATCCCCAGTACAAAGAGAAAGTCAGGCTTATTATTCTTGCTGTCCCTTCGCGCTCCAATGTTCCCCAATATCAGCTGCTTAAAAAAGAAGTGGATGAACTTGTCGGAAGGATTAATGGAGATTTTTCTACCGTTAGCTGGACTCCCATATGGTATTTTTACAGATCTGTTCCTTTTGAAAATCTTATAGACCTGTATACCTCTAGTGATATTGCCTGGCTAACGCCCATACGAGATGGCATGAATTTAGTTGCGAAAGAATATATCGCTACCAGAACTGATAAAACGGGGGTACTTATTTTAAGTGAGATGGCTGGTTCGGCTAACGAAATGAATGAGTCCCTGCTGATTAATCCAAATAATTTTGAACAAATAGCGGAATCGCTGTTCATGGCCCTCAATATGCCTGTAGAAGAGCAACAAGCCAGAAATACCCAACTACAAAAACGTCTTGAACGCTACAATGTAGAAAAATGGGCAAATGACTTTATGAATTCGCTTAAGGATCAGAAGGCGAGAGATGCGGATAATGTTTCCAGGCGTATTACCGATAATAGACTAAATGGAATTATTGACAGCTACAAGAAAGCTAAAAAAAGGTTGCTGTTCCTTGATTATGATGGTACGCTGACGGGTTTTCATACAGATCCACAAAAGGCTGCACCAGATAAGCAACTGTACGACCTTCTGGATGCCCTGAATAAACAACCCGACACTACTATTTTTTTAATAAGCGGCAGAGACAAGGATACTTTTACAAGATGGTTCTTACATAAGAAATACAATATGATTGTGGAGCACGGTGTATGGATGTCTGAAAATGGCGAGGAATTTCGAATGATCGAAAATGTGAAAAATGATTGGATGGAAAAAATACGGCCGGTGTTAGAATCTTTTGTAGACAGGACTCCAGGGGCGTTTATTGAGGAAAAAAACTATTCCCTTGCCTGGCACTACCGAAAAACTGATCCCGATTTTGGCAGCTTAAGGGCGACAGAACTTTCAACTGTGCTTACCAGTTTAATTGGCACGGATGATCTTAGTCTGCTTTCTGGTAATAAGGTAATGGAAATAAAAAGCAGTAACGTCAATAAAGGACGGGCATCTATGCGGGTATTCGGGGAAGATGATTATGATTTTGTTTTTGCAATTGGAGACGATTGGACAGATGAATTTATGTTCCAGGAATTGCCCCCTGAGGCCACTACAGTTAAGGTTGGTAGTCAAAAAACACAGGCTAAATATTACGTGGACAATGTGAACAAAGTGCGCGACCTTTTAGCTAAATTTGTTTTGTGATCCAACCGTTTCTTATCCATGAAGAATTACGCATACTTGCTGGTCGTATTTTCTCTACAACTAGCTGCCCAGGCTGATACAGAGGTGTATCTCGCTAAATTCAATATTCAGGGGACCTCTGTGCTATTATCTGACCTTAGAAATATTTCTCAGAACGAAGGATATGATAATCAGCCCTCCTTTCTGGATAATAGCACCATGTTATACGCTGCCACACGGAACGGACAGACAGATATTTTAATTTACAATCTGAGGACCGGGGCAAAAAAATGGCTTTCAGATAGCCCGGACGGAAGCGAATATTCCCCATTGAAAATTCCTTCTAAAAATGCGGTTTCGGCTATTCGCCTGGATAAGGATGGAAAACAACTACTTTATAGTTATGACCTTTTCACAGGTGAATCTGACGTACTCAATGAGGAATTAAAGGTAGGTTATCACGTATGGCATAGCACTAATATTATAGTTGCCACTGTGCTCAAAGATGACAGAATGGATCTTGTAGTAATGAACACAGAGGACAATAGTACCCGGATCTATCAAAAAGACGTGGGCAGGTCATTGCACAAAATTCCTAATTCAAAGCTGATAAGTTATATAAGCAAAGAGGAAGAAAGCTGGTCTGTAAAGTCACTCGATCCGGAATCAGGGGCAACAAAATACTTAATGGCAATGCCATCAGGAACCGAAGATATGGTCTGGTTAGCAGATGGTACCGCAATGGTTGCCAAAGGAAAGTCTATTGCCTGTTTTAAACCCGGAAAAGATGAGCAGTGGAATTTGCTTCATAACTTTCGTGATAAAGAGATTAACAACCTAAGCAGGTTGGCAATAAGTCCAAACCAGGAGTTTTTGGTGCTCGTATCTGATGCTGCTGCTGATATCATAATTAAAAAACAAGTTGATGCATTTAATGCAGCCGATCTTGAGGCTTTCGTTTCCTGTTTTTCAGATGATGTTATTGTGAAAAACTTTCCTTCGGACACTTTGTATAGCGGCCATACTAAAATGAGGGAGAATTACGGTCGGTTCCTGGCGAATAATCCGGCCAGCAAGGTGGTGGTAACTAAGAGGATCATCGTTGGCAATAAAGTGATTGATGCAGAAACAGCTAACGTATCGGGAAAGACACACCAACAAGTTGCTATTTATGAAGTAAATAACGGCCGTATTTCCAGTATGACTTTTATTCATGAAAATACAACAAATGACCAAATTGAAAGTGTTGTAGAAGAGCAACTGACAGCTTATAATGCCAGGGATATTGAGCGTTTTATGGATACTTATTCGGAAGATGTGAAACTGTACAACTATCCTCTTGATTTATTTTCAGAAGGACAGGAAAAAATGCATAACAGCTATGGGTCGTTTTTTGAAGCAACTCCAGACCTTAATTGTGAAATTATAAACCGCATCGTTATTGGTAACAAGGTAATAGATGAAGAATTCATTACCATGAACGGAAGTACATTCAGCGCCGTAGCCATTTATGAGGTTGAAAATCATAAAATTGCCAAAGTCACATTTTTGAGATAACTTTCTTCAATGAAATTAAAGCACAACATCAGCAGGATCGAGGCATTTAGCGATGCGGTCTTTGCAGTCGCCGCCACATTAATGGTAGTATCTTTTGACATGAATGACAATTCTATACTTCATGAATCTAATGCAACCAGCTTTATAACTTTTGGGATTAGTTTTTTTGTTTTGATCGGATTCTGGTGGGTGCATTATAATTTTTTCAGAAGAACGGACTATATGGATAACTGGATAATAGCGCTAAACGCACTACTGTTATTTGTGACCATTTATTATGTATTTCCTTTAAAATCGCTCATCAATTCCTGGTTTGGAAATGAAATACTGAATATTGAAGGATTTGTCTTGCTTTTTGAATTATATAGCCTGGGATTTGCGTTAATATTTACTTGTTTTTCACTTATGTATTATAGGGCCTATAAGAAAACCAGGCAATTAGAAAATAGCATAGAGCTCCTATTTTACAGCAGGCATTTTGGGCTTTATGTTTTTATAGCCGTAACCTCAATGCTGCTGGCTAAATTTCAGATCGGATTAAGGTATGCGCTTCCCGGCCTTATATATTCCCTTCTAGGCCCCCTGTGCTATTTTCACGGGGTCACTTTCCGCAGAAAATTTAAAACTATTGATGAATGAAAAAGATATACACGCTCTTCTTATTGATTTTTGCTTCACAAATCTATTCGCAGACAGATGCCAGACTTTACGATATTATAGCCGCAGTTTCTGCCCAGCGGATCCAAGCAGATATAACAACTCTTGCTAATTTCGGAACAAGACATACACTCAGCGATACTCTATCTCAGACCCGGGGCATTGGCGCAGCCCGCAGATGGATCAAAAGTGAATTTGAGAAAACTTCTAAAGCCTGTGACGGGTGTTTGGAAGTTTTCTACCAGAAAGACCTCGTAAAAAAGGGTGAAAACCAACGCATTGTTCACGACGTTTGGGTGGTTAATGTCTTAGCTATTCAGAGAGGAACAAAATACCCGAACCGCTTTATACTTATGAGTGGAGATATCGATTCTCGGGTGAGCGACCCAACAAATTTTACATCAGATTCCCCCGGGGCTAATGACAACGCCAGTGGAATGGCCGGGACTTTAGAGGCTGCCAGAGTACTTTCCAAATACCAATTTGAAAGTAGTATTATTTATGTAGGGCTTTCGGGTGAAGAACAAGGTTTATTTGGCGGAGAGGGCCTTGCAGCCTTCGCCAAAGAAAATAACTGGGATATAATTGGCATTCTCAACAATGATATGATTGGTAATGTTACAGGAGTAGACGGACTGGTGAGCAACAAAGACTTCAGAATATTCTCCGAACCGGTACCGCCCACGGAAACCGAAAAACAACGCAGTGCAAGAAGGTTTTATGGAGGAGAAGTAGACGGAATATCTCGTCAGCTGGCAAGATTTGTGTATAATACCACCAAAACATATATGCCAGAAATGAACCCAATGATGATCTACAGATTAGATCGTTTTGGACGCGGAGGACATCACAGGCCATTTAATGACGCTGGTTTTGCCGGAATAAGAATAATGGAGGCCCATGAGAACTATACCCAGCAGCATCAGGATATCCGTGTGGAAGAAGGTATTGCTTATGGCGATGTACTGGAACATGTGAATTTTGAATACGCCAAAAAATTAACCAGTGTAAACGCCATTAACCTGGCGTCCATAGCCTGGGGGCCTCCGGCACCAGCGAAGGTGGAGATTGGAGGAATAGTTGAACCTGCTGCAAAACTCCAGTGGAGCGCTGTTCAAGGTGCCAGGGGCTACAAGATTTACTGGCGGGATACAACCTCGCCAACCTGGGATCATAGCAGATATGTAGGTGATCTTACTTCCTTTACTCTAAATGGTGTGGTAATAGACAATTTCTTCTTTGGAGTTGTAGCAGTAGGTCAGAATGGCCATGAAAGTTTGGTGGTTTTTCCTAATGGAATATTTAGAGAATAAGCGGATAATATGTTTAGAAAAGTAAAATCTTATTCAGTAATATCGATTGTAATAGCAATGATTTTATTTACATTTTCATGTAAAGAAAAAGAAATTGCAATAAAAGACTTATACCTCCCGGATTTAAATGAGCTTTTTCAGGATTATGATCAATTAGACAGTACTAAGGCTTACGCCAATTTTGCTGACAAACTAATTGCGGCTAATCGGGACTTACAATCTTCAGAAATATTTATTGAGGCGGCATCATTATTTCATCAGGCAGGAAATGATGAGAAAGTAGCCAGCCTTCTGAACATTGCTATAGATAATGGAATGGCAAATCCCAAAATTCTGTCAAAATTTCAAAATCTGAATTTAGATCCCCGTGAGGAAGAGGTGAAACGCCTGTTTCACAGACTGGATTCTATTCAGAAGAAATTACAGGAGGTTTCACATTTCAGTCTGGAAATGGAATCCATGAATCAATTCTGGAATTATTTTGAGAGGGCTAAAAATGACACCGCCAACGCCAGAGCAATACTGAAGGAATTTGTTTTTGAGGGGCCTATAGAGTTAAGAGATTTTTACGCCGTCAGATACAACAATATTGACAATATGTACGGACAGATGATCAATGGGGCTCCAAATTACTATTCTTATCTGAGGGAACAATTTAACCCGGATAGTCTTACTGCATTAAAGTCTAAAACTACTAAGTGGATGCAAAACTTTAAGAGAATGTACCCTCAGGCCGTCTTTCCAAAAGTTTATGTAGTCCCAGGGATCCTAAATTCGGGCGGCACCGCAACAGAGATTGGGATGTTCGTGGGTGGTGATATGTACGGCAGATCGGAAAACATGCCAACAGATGGCCTCAATGACTGGCAAATAGGGGCAATTATGAAATTTTCGGACATGCCTAAACTAACAATCCATGAATTGATGCATTTTCAACAAAATTATGGGGATACTGAGAATTCGGAAAAAGTAATTGGCGGTGTAATTGGTGAAGGCGTATGTGATTTTCTGGTAGAACTTTGTTCGGGAGAAATTTTAAAAAACAACAATCTTTCTTATCTCCAGGATCCGGCTAATAGTTCAAAAATTCTGAAAGATCTCAAAAGTGATCTGTTCACCAACGATTTTTCCAGATGGTTGTATAATGGAGATATCGAAGACAGACCATACGACCTAGGCTATACTATGGGCTATCTGATTACCAAGTCGTACTATGAAAATCAGCAAGACAAACAAAAGGCAATAACTGAACTTTTGAATACGAATGATTTTACTCATATTCTTAAAGAAAGTGCATATTCCAATCTTTTAAATTAAGAGTTATGCTAAAAAAAATTCTATCGGGAATTTTACTGGTTGTTACAACTTTCTCCTACACACAGATGACAGAATTCACAAGACAGGATTCTCTCAGGGGAAGCATTACTCCCGAACGCATGTGGTGGGATCTAAATTTCTATCATTTGGATGTGGACGTTAAGCCAAATGAAAAATTCATAAGTGGCAGCAACACCATCAGATATACCGTGTTGAAGGAAAATGATATACTTCAGATAGATCTTCAGGCCCCGCTTCAAATTAAATCAATAAGCCAGGATGATCGTGAACTAAAGTTTAAAACTGAAGGAAATGCACATTTTATAAAACTTAGGAAAACCCAGAAAATCGGTGATAAAAATGAACTCGTGGTCCATTATGAAGGGTATCCTAAAGAAGCTATTCGTGCACCATGGGACGGTGGTTTTTCATGGAAAAAAGATAGCAATGGCAAACATTTCATCGCCACTAGTTGCCAGGGGTTGGGCGCCAGTGTATGGTGGCCCAATAAGGACCATATGTACGATGAAGTAGACAGCATGGCAATAAGTATCACGGCGCCTAAAGACCTCATAGCAGTGGGTAATGGCCGCCTGAGAAAAGTAGAAGAAAATGACGACACTAAGACATACCACTGGTATATTGTAAATCCGATCAACAACTATGGTGTTAATATCAATATAGGAGATTACACACATTTCGGGGAAAAATTCCAGGGAGAAAAAGGCAGCTTGGATATGGATTATTACGTACTGCGAGACCATCTGGAAATGGCTCAAATGCAATTTAAACAGGCGCCGATGATGATGAGAGCATTTGAACATTGGTTTGGTCCTTATCCATTCTATGAAGACAGTTTTAAATTAGTGGAAGTCCCCTATTTAGGAATGGAACATCAGAGTTCTGTTACCTATGGCAACAAATATCAAAACGGCTATCTGGGTCGCGATTTGTCTGGTAGCGGTACCGGCCTGCTCTTCGATTTTATAATTATCCACGAAGGCGGGCACGAATGGTTCGCGAATAATATTACCTATAAGGATATCGCCGATATGTGGATACATGAAAGCTTTACAGCCTATTCGGAGAACCTGTATCTGGATTACCATTTTGGTGAGGAGTTTGCCTCAAAATATGTTGTGGGCACCCGGGCAAACGTCAAAAATGACAAACCAATAATTGGTCATTACAATGTAAACAACAGGGGCTCTGGTGATATGTATTACAAAGGTTCCAATATGTTGCATACCATAAGGCAACTATTGGAAGATGACGAAAAGTGGCGAGAAATTCTTAGAGGGCTAAATAAACAATTTTATCATCAAACGGTAACTACAAAGCAGATAGAAGACTATCTATCTGAGCAAAGCGGAAAGGACCTTACCGCCATGTTCAATCAATATTTAAGAACAAACCAAATACCTGTTCTGGAATATAAATTGGAAAATAGTACAATTAAATATCGCTATACCGATGTAGTCGAAGGTTTTGACATGCCAGTAAGAATTTTTATCGCTGAAAAAGAAAAGTGGTTATTCCCGACATCCGCATGGAAGTCCGAGGATTTAGGAGGAAATAGTATTCCTAAATTCGATCAAAATTTTTACATCAACCTAAAACCCTCTCGTTAGCAATTTAAAAACCGCCTTCCTCATATTAAGAAGGCGGTTCTATTGTGTTGTTGTTTATTGGTTACTAAAACGCACACTGCTAAGTGCAATAATTTCTGTTCCCCTATCCACACCTTCTTTGTGCTTATAAACAAAGTAGATTTCATCGGCTATTTCATTAACAGAAGCGTTCATTTTTATACTGATCTGTCCTCCCGGCTGACCGGCAACAGGTTTTGGCATACTGCCTTTACCTACTAATTTTCCATCAGGGGCATTTAACCTCATCTCAAAATCCAGTCCAATTGTTGGAGGCGCCTGCCATCCTGCCATAATTGCAACAGATTTTACTCCTGTAAGATCTATATTTGGCAGTACAAACCAGGTTTCTTTTGGCGGGACTAACAGAAGATCCATACCATTAAATGCCACGGGATTCATCCCTTCACTTTTAGTAGTTGGAGAGAAAGCTACAGTGCTCCCCATTAAACTTATAGATTTGATCCCGGTCAGTGGTTTAGCATCTCCTACTCCACCATCGGTATAACTAGCCGTCAGTATCATTACATTTGCTCCCTCTGTTGGGTTAGGAATTATTTTACCACTTGGTGGCAAGGATTTTTTGTCAGCTCCTTCACTTGCCAATGAACTTATGTACTCTACCAATTGTCTGGATTCAGCACTGCTAATATTGGGGTGGGCAGGCATAATTACTTCTCCCCAAACACCTCCTCCACCGGTAACAATCCTTTCCTGCAGATAGCTCATTGCCTTAGGATCGTCTTTGTATTTCATGGCAATATCGAAATAATTTGGTCCAATGGAAGCCTCTTTTTCCTTATGGCAAGTTTTACAATCCATAGCCTGTGTAAGTGCTTTCCCGGTTACAGCTGCGGAAACCTGCTGATGCCCTAAAGACATGTTTACTTCATCCATTCCTTCCATATAATCAACTGATACGTATATGTTGGCAGGGTCAATTTCTTCCCCGTCAGGATCAGAGACAGACACCTTGTAATCAACCGGAACGCCCGTTATGAAGAAGGAAGAATTGCCTCCGCTCAAATCCACGGTCAACTCAGGTCTGGAATTCCCGGCAACCACCGATAACACTTCACTCTTAGCTGCTGCGCCCTTGTCATCTTTAACAGTTACGCTGATTTTATATTCCCCCGCCTTCTCATAACTATGTGCTAACTGTGGTTCGGTGGTCTCCTTTGTAGAACCGTCTCCGAGATCCCACACAAATGATATGGCATCCTTTTCCCTGTCCATAGCCTCAACACTGGCGGTAATTTCCAACGGCAATTTACCTGAAGTTTTATCTACTATAAGGTGATCAATAACAGGAGGTCTGTTACCCCCGTTGTAATCTATATAACTCAGGCCGGAGTCTTCATTTGCCGTGAACCATCCACTACCGTATTCCAACAGATAGACACGCCCATCAGGACCCATTTCCATATCGATGAGATTATTTACTTCTATACCCGAAGCAAAAGGTTCCATCTTATTAAAAGTACCATCAGAGAACAGACTTACGGCTTTCATCCAGCCACGCATCCAGTCATAAATAATAACTTTCTCATCATAATAATCGGGTAAATTAGTATTTCCGGGATATATATCCGCATAATAAGTAGGGCCGGCCATGGCATTCCTGCCCCCACTTCCTACCTGAGGGAAACTTCCAGTATCCACATAAGGATAAAACGCATATGCAGGCACGGCTTTAGGTAATTCACGCAAACCGGTATTGTTTTTGGAATCATTTATTGGCTTTTCGGGGTCAAAGGTAATTCCACTTTCACCTGTTTCATAATCATAGTCCACATAAGGTTTGTTATCCCCGATAAAAAGCGGCCATCCAAAATTTCCTGCCTCCCTGGCCTGGTTCATTTCATCGTACCCTCTTGGACCCCTGTTGGCTATATCATCTTCTCTTGCATCCGGTCCTACGTCTCCCCAATAGACATAACCTTTTTTGGGGTCAACAGAAATCCGGTAAGGGTTCCTGTGTCCCATCGTATATATTTCAGCTCTGGTTTTTGCTGTTCCCACAGGAAATAAATTTCCCTCAGGAATATCGTAGCTTCCATCTTCATTAACCTTGATCCGTAAAATTTTACCTCTTAGATCATTCGTGTTACCCGATGAACGCCTGGCGTCATATTGTTCTTTTCCTGGAAGATCGTTTAATGGTGCATAACCGTTGTTGACGTATTCTACTCCTTTTTCATTAAAAGGAGTGGAGTTATCTCCTGTGGATAAATACAATAGATTATCAGGGCCAAAGGCAATTGACCCTCCTGTATGACAGCATATTTCCCTTTGACTATCCACATCTAAAATTACTTGTTCAGATGCTAAATCAAAATTGCCATCCGCGTATTTAAATCTGGAAAGGCGGTTTACCGCAGCTTCCCCGCTGGGAGAATAATACACGTAAATCCAATGGTTTTCTGCATAATTCGGATCTTTTTGTAACCCCATTACCCCTTCTTCCGCATTAACACCCGGGGTATTTAGTGTTTTGTAATAAGCGTCTAACAAGGCTACCTGACTTAATTCTTTGGTTGCCGCAGAATACAGCAAAATCTCTCCTCTTCGTTGAGATATTAGTACATCATTGTTGGGAAGAATTGCCATTTCTGTTGGTTCAAAGAATTCACCAACAGATAACTGCACTTTATCAAACCTATCTTCATCGGGTGGAATCTGGCTGCTTGCTTTTCTATAATCCAACTCCAGATTATCTCCTATTGCATACTGGATGCCTCCTAATAAATGTTTCAGGTAATTTTCTTCCGTATAACTATCCTCTGTATGTCCAAGTGCCGTGTAGAAAGCCCTGCCCCCATCGTATTCATGATACCAACTCATAGGATGGTAATCTCCATTTTCACCTCCTTCATATGTGCTTTCATCTATAGTCATTACTACATTGACATCGGGATTTAACTTTTTAAAATTGTACATTTCGTCTGTCCTGTGCCATATGCTATCGGTAAAGAAGTTAGTAGCCCCAAAATTCTTGTCTTTGATTATAAAATCGGCTTCCGGAGTACCAGCAGGGTGACTTTGGAAATAAGCTCCTACCAGTTTACCATACCAGTTCCAGTCATATTCTGTGTCTGTCGCCGCATGCACTCCCACATAACTTCCGCCTGCCTGGATATAGCGTTCAAATGCAGCTTCCTGTTTATGGTCCAAAACGTTAGCAGTTGTACTTAAAAAAATTACTGCCGAATATTCTTTGAGAATTTCCTCTTCAAAAAGAGCGGCATTTTTTGTGGTGTCCACTTCAAAATTATTCTCAGTACCAAGTTTTTGTATAGCAGCTATACCGCTGGGAATAGAAGAGTGTTTAAACCCCATGGTTTTAGAGAACACCAATACTTTAGGCTTTCCGTCTCTTTTGTTATCACAGCCTACAATTAAAAAGCAGCATATCAATGCCGCCAGGATCAAGGAATTTTTCATTTTTAGTCGTTATATTAGTTTGATGAGCCGCTAAAGATATGTATTGTTCCTGTTAATTACCAATGAATCTGTAACCCAAAATCATTATTTTGTGAAAGTATAGCAACGAATGAATAAGAAGTCCGAATATTATTTTAAGAACGATAAGGAGTGGAGAAATTGGTTGCATGATAACCACAGCAATTCTGCCGGAGTGAACCTCATCTTTTATAAGATTGAGAACAAAGAGGAAAGTATGCGTTGGGAAGAGGCAGTGAGGGTGGCACTCTGTTACGGATGGATAGACAGTACTGTAAAAAGCCTTGGCAATGGTAAGAGAAAACAATACTTCTGTCCAAGAAAACCTATGAGTGTTTGGAGTAAAGTAAACAAAACACATATTGAGGAACTGATTGAAGCCCGACTAATGCATTCGAGTGGTCTTGCGACAATTGAGGCAGCCAAAAAAAATGGCTCCTGGGTTGCGCTTGATGATGTTGAAAACGGCATAATTCCCAAAGATCTGAAAAAGGCTTTCGCGAGTAAACCTAAGGCCTACAAGCACTATCTGAATTTTACCCGGGGTCAAAGAAAGAGCTACCTCTATTGGCTCAAAATGGCAAAAAGAGAAGCAACCCGTAAAAAACGTGTGGAAGAAATAATTAAGTTTTGCCTGGAAAATATAAAAAACCGGAGCACGAGATGAACTATTTAGTTTGGTTTTAAAGCTTTATCAGAATTTCATTTAAATGCCTCAGGAAGAAACTGTGGTCTGTATGCCTATCATTAACGGAATTTTCTAACTAATTACTCTTCTACAAAGGTCGCTTCAAGGGGTATGGCACAGAATTCCTATCTTTAGTACATATGAATTGCAGCAATAATTAACAGGGTTAAATTTTATGGTTATTAGTACCAAAGCTGGCTTTAGCCCTTTATAAAAACTTAAATTATGTATAAATCGGTTTTATTTTTAATAGCCATGACCTTTGTTTCATGCAACCAGGCCCAGGATCAAATATCCCCTTCCGCAACACTGATTTCAAATGTAAATGTTGTGGACGTTAGAACAGGTAACATAATAGAAGATCAGCAAATTGTAATTGATTCAGGCAAAATTAAAAGCATTTCTGAGATGTTGCCTAATGCTGATAAATATACCAGGGTGATAGAAGGCAAAGGAAATTATGCCATCCCGGGACTTGCCGAAATGCATGCACACATCCCTTCTCCCGATACCTCAAAAAAGCGAATAGAAGAAACTTTGTTCTTATATCTTTCAAATGGCGTTACTACTATCCGTGGAATGTTAGGTCATCCCTCGCACCTGGAAATGCGAGAGAAAGCTTTAAAAGGTGAACTGCTGAGCCCAAGAATTTTTACTTCAAGTCCGTCCCTGAATGGAAATACCGTACCAACTCCTCAGGAAGCGCGTAAAAAAGTTACAGCCTATAAAAATGACGGCTACGATTTTCTGAAAATTCATCCTGGCATCCCATTGGATGCTTTTGATGAAATGGTGAAAACAGCCAGGGAAGTGGAAATTACTTTTTCTGGCCATGTACCTGTAGCGGTAGGAATAAGGCATGCTTTGGAAAGCAAATATGCTTCTATTGATCATGTGGATGGGTTTTTAGAAGGTCTTGTCCCCGATGACGAAAACGTAAACCCATCAGATAACGGCTTTTTTGGATTTGCATTTACGAATTTGGCCAACACCGACAAAATCCCTGAATTAGTGCGCTTAGCCAATGAAAATAAGGTATGGGTAGTACCCACACAAAGTCTATTTGAACGATGGTTCGCTCCAATTAGTTCAGAGGAATTACTTGCACAACCAGAAATGAAGTATATGCCGGCTTCTACGCTTACTGCCTGGAGAAGTCGCAAAGATCAAACTACGGGTGCGGGAAGTGGATTTGATAAAACACAATATGAAACTTTTGATGCAATTAGGCTGCAACTAATAAAAAGCCTGCAGCAAAATGGTCATGGAATGCTTTTAGGCTCCGATGCACCTCAACTTTTTAATGTACCCGGCTTTTCAATCCATCACGAGATTTCGGGCATGCTCAGGGCCGGATTAACACCAAGAGAGATACTACAATCCGGGACAATTAATCCGGCGCTATTCTTTGGACAGGAAGACCAATTTGGCGAGATAAAAGTAGGTATGGATGCGGATATTGTGCTGGTGAACGCTAACCCTCTGGAAGACATTTCAGCTTTAAAAGATATCATTGGAGTCATGGTAAGGGGGCATTGGTTGAGCAAAGCAAATATCGATGAGAAATTAGATGAAATCGCTGCGAATGCCGCTAATAACTAGTAATTGTTAAAATAGCGCATTATGGAAAGAAGTGATTTTCTGAAATCGATGGTATTGTTTACTGCCGGTGGTATTTTGATACCAGAGTTGACCTATACCCAGGTCAATAAACTGAATGCTAAAAAATTAAAGAATATAGGTGTACAGCTTTTTTCTGTTCCGGCCTATCTTGATAAAGATTTTGAAGGCACCATTGCTTCACTGGCTAAAATGGGGTATAGAGAAATAGAACTTTATGGCCCCTATCCCTATAGCCAGCAAAGCGCAAAAGACAGATGGAAGACCATCACGCCAATGCTCGGGTTTAATGGAAGTGGCTATTTTGGGAAAAAAGAATCTGAAGTAAAGGCAATCTTTGATAACAACGGTTTGAAAGTCCCAGCAATGCATACCGATCTGGATACCCTGGAAAAAGACATGCAAAGCCTGGGAAAAGCGGCCAAAGTAATAGGATTTGATTATGTAATATTACCTGCCATTCCGGAAGAAAGAAGAAAAACTCTGGACGACTATAAGAAAATAGCCGAGACCTTTAACGTAATCGGTGCTGCCGCTAGGAGAGAAGGTATCAAATTTGCATATCACAATCATGGCTATGGACTTAGCGCAATTGAGGGGCAGGTTCCCCTGGATTTGATACTGGACAACACAGATCCTGAACTCGTCTTTTTAGAAATGGACCTTTTCTGGACGATTTCTGGCCGTGCGGATCCTGTTCAATATTTAAAAAAATACACCGGAAGATACCGGAGTATGCACCTTAAGGACATGAAAGAAATAAAATCTTTTTCTGGTGATGGTGGAAATCCCAGCCAATGGATAGAACTTTTCCCTAACATGACATCCTGTGGCAGTGGGGTTGTAGATCTAAAAAGCATGATTAGCACTGCTTTGAAAAAAGGAGTTAAACATTTTTTTGTAGAACAGGACATGGTTCAAAACCCCTCTGTAGCATTAAAAAGTAGTTTTGACTATCTTTCTTCTTTATAATCAATTTAATACAGACACCGGCAATGAAAAGAAAAGAATTTATAAAAACAACAGCTGGATTTGTAGCAGCCACAGCACTGACACCATTAGTATCTTGTAAAGACGAGAGCGGCAAAATTGTAGAGGAGGCCATCAGTGCACGCAAAAATTGGGCTGGAAATTATACCTACTCTGCAAAAAATCTCTATGAACCCAGCCATATTGCAGAGGTTCAATCACTGATCAGGAAATCTGATACGCAGAAGGCACTTGGATCTTGCCATTGCTTTAATAATATTGCAGATAATCCGGTAAATCAAATATCCACAAAAAACCTCAATGGAGTTTTGGAATTAAACGAGGAAGCTATGACAGTAACGGTTGGTGCGGGTACTAAATATGGAGACTTTGCACCAGAGCTTCACCAAAAAGGATATGCCTTACATAATTTGGCTTCTCTTCCACATATCTCGGTTGCCGGCGCCTGTACTACAGCCACACACGGTTCAGGGGTAGAAAATGGCAACCTTGCCACTAGTGTTGTTGCCATGGAGCTGGTTACGGGCAGTGGTGATATTGTAAATATTAGCAAGGCAGAAAACGAGACAGAATTTAATGGTGCTGTAGTACATTTGGGTGCGCTGGGCCTACTCACGAAAGTTACTTTGAGTATTCAAAAAACTTTTGAAGTACGTCAGGATATATTTCAGGAGCTTCCACTACAGTCTCTTGAGGATAATTTTGATACTATCCTGTCTGCAGGATACAGTGTAAGCCTTTTTACCGACTGGCAAAACCAGATGATAAGTCAGGTTTGGGTTAAAAGACGAACAGATGCAGAAATAAAGGATTTGGGTACTGATTTTTACGGAGCAACGGCAGCAGTTAAAAATTTACATCCGATCACCAGACTCTCTTCAGAAAATTGTACTGAACAGATGGGAATTCCAGGACCCTGGTACGATCGATTGCCTCACTTTAAAATGGACTTTACTCCCAGTAGTGGTGAAGAACTACAATCAGAGTTTTTTGTGCCCCGGGAAAATGCGCTGGACGCTATCCTTGCCCTGGAAAAAAAGCGAGAACAAATATATCCTCAACTAATGATCACTGAAATTCGGACAATAGCTGCCGATAACTTCTGGATGAGTCCATGTTATCAGCAAGATTGTGTTGCCATCCATTTTACCTGGAAACAAAACCCCGAAGAAGTTGACCGGTTAATAAGCATGATTGAAGCAGAATTGGCACCGTTTAATGCTAAACCACATTGGGGTAAGTTATTTTCTATGGAACCTGAATTACTGGCATCTCATTATGAAAAACTTCCTGACTTTATTAAACTGGCAGAGAAATTTGATCCACAGGGTAAATTTAAGAACGACTATTTGGAACGAAATATATTTAGCTGATTATTCGGAATAGTAGCTATATTTAGATCAATCTTTAACTCGATGCACATTTAAAATTCAAAAACATGCTGAAAAAAATATTATTAGGCCTTTTGTTCATTTTAGTGGTCATTCAATTCTTTCGACCAGAAAAAAACGATTCTAACGATCAGACTTTTGCGCTTGCCAATAAATTTGATGTACCGGAAAATGTGAAGCAAACGCTTAAAGTTGCTTGCAATGATTGCCACTCAAACCTTACAAAATACCCATGGTATTCTAAGGTACAACCCGTGGCCTGGTGGCTTAATGACCATATAGAACACGGTAAAGGTGATCTTAATTTTTCAGATTTTACAAATATGCCTCTTGCGGTTCAAAACCACAAATTTGAAGAAATAATAGAAAAGGTAGAAGAACGCGAAATGCCCCTTCCGTCCTACACAAATTTTGGCCTCCATGCAGAAGCCAATCTTTCAGACGAGGAAAGGAAAATGGTAATCGACTGGGCAAATTCACAAATGAACTATTTAAAAGAGACTTATCCGGCAGACAGCCTTGTAATGAAGCGCAGAAAACCGGCGGGATCTAATTAAAAAATCCGTTTAGAAAGTATAATTATTAATTAAGAATATCAGACTATGAAAAGATTAACCTTTATTTTATGTTTTTTGTCTTTCGCTGCCAGCAGTGCTCAGACCACCTGGAAAGCAGATCCGGCCCATTCTAATATCAATTTTGCTATTTCACATTTGATGATATCCGAAATCACCGGTAATTTCGGGGAATTTGATATTGAGGCTACTACCGAAGATGATGCGTTCACATCACCTTCTTTTAATGTGAAGATATCAACTAAGAGTATCAATACCGGAGTAGAACGAAGAGATGAACATTTGAGAAGTGACGACTTCTTTGCTGTGGAAACACATCCCGAAATGACTTTTAAAACCACATCTGTCGAAAAAGCAGGTGATAATACATTTAAACTTAATGGAGAACTTACACTTCACGGCATAACAAAAGCGGTGAGTTTGGAAGGTAAATTAAATGGAATTATTACAGACCAAAGAAGTCAGAAATTAAAAGCGGGGCTAAAAATAGCGGGGAGCATTAACCGTAAAGACTTTGAAGTGGGGATGAAAGATTTCCCAATTGGTGATGAAGTAATAATAGTCATTAATATGGAAATGGCACAACAATAATTCTGTTAGAAATATAGGAACCCTTATTTAAAAGATCCCTATAGGGATATACGCAAGGTGTTGAAATTGGGGTTTGGGATGCTCATTAGAAAGCTAATTAAATAGAATATTGTTCATGCACCCGATGTTAGACAGAATAAAGCAACTACAGCGGATTGCCGGGAAACTGGAACCACCTACAGAAGACAGAACTCATTTGAACAGGGTCGTTCAGGAATACGCAGATAACTTTCTGGACGATTTTAATCAAAAAACAACCTTTGTTATTTCCGAGGAGATGGGAAAGGCCATCTACAATTTCCCTATTGAAGAATCTGGCAAGCCTGTGGAGGACGTACTGCAATGTTTAAAAGACAATGTGGATACACCCAACCTAAATCCCGCCTCGGGAGGCCATTTCGGCTATATCCCCGGAGGTGGTGTTTTTACTACTGCTCTGGGAGATTATTTAGCTGCAGTAACCAATCGATATACCGGTATTTTCTTTGCTTGTCCCGGGGGTGTCCGAATGGAAAATATGTTGCTTAGATGGATGTGTAAAATGGTGGACTACCCTGAAAATGCCTTAGGCAACCTAACCTCCGGCGGCTCAATAGCCAATCTTTCCGCAATAGCCACGGCGCGCGACTTTAAAGGCATAAAGAGCAGGGATGTGGAGAAATGTGTAGTCTATATGACCAGGCAGTTACACCATTGTATACAGAAATCGTTACGGATAGCCGGAATGACAGAATGTATTGTCCGCTATATTCCCATGGATGCAAAATTTAGAATGCATCCTATGGAATTAAACCGTCAGATATTAGCCGATCTGGAGGAGAATTTAATTCCTTTTATGGTTTTCGCCTCTGCAGGAACCACAGATACCGGGGCAATAGATCCATTGCAGGCCATTGGAGAAATAACCCAAAAACACAATATATGGTACCATATTGATGCTGCTTACGGCGGCTTCTTTATGTTGTCCGAAGAACTAAAACCCGCCTTTACGGGTACAGCCCTTTCAGATTCCATGGCTATAGACCCCCATAAAGGGCTCTTTCTTTCTTATGGTATTGGTGCTGTACTGATAAAAAATACCGAGGCACTTTACCAAACTCACCATCAGACAGCCAGCTATATGCAAGACGCATTGACCCTGGCAGAAGATCCATCTCCGGCAGATCTATCCCCGGAGCTGACCAAACATTTTCGGGGCCTACGCATGTGGATCTCGTTGCAGCTCATGGGTGTTACCCCTTTCAGAGCTGCATTGGAAGAAAAAGTATTGCTCTGTAATTATTTCTATAATGAAGTACAAAAATTGGGTTTTGAGGTTGGTCCGGAACCGGAATTGTCAATCGCCATATTCCGGTATATACCAGACAATGCTGATGCCAATACTTTTAATCTGGCACTAATAGAAAAAATTAAAAGGGATGGTAGAATTTTTTTATCCTCCACCACCCTTAATGGTATTGTGTGGCTCCGCTTCGCAGTTTTATCATTTCGTACCCACCTGGAACAGGTAGATCTGGCTTTGGAATTGCTAAGTAATATGGTTAAAGATAATTGACAATCGATAACTGTTCACTGTTCACTGCTAACTCTACCTACGCTAAAGCTTTGGCAGATAAATGTTTATTGATTACATAAGCCAGCCGCATCATCTCGCAGCCTTTTATGATCATCCACTGGATAATCACAAAAGATCTCGTGATTACTGTTCACTGAATACTGTTCACTGATTACGGTTTCCCTTAACAGCGCTTTAAGAAATTGCACCTATCTTTTCATTATATTAGTCCGACTAATTAACTACACCATATAATGACTAAAAATATACTTCTGATAGGGGTTTTCCTTGCCTCTATTTCACTTTTTTCACAAGAATTTAGGATGGATTTGGCCCAGGACATGAAACCCCGGAACATAGGTCCTGGTGGTATGAGTGGACGTGTAACTGCTATAGATGTCGTTCTTCAGGATCCGGATATAATGTTTGTAGGTACTGCTTCGGGCGGACTCTGGAAATCAACTTCGGGCGGAATCAAATGGGAACCCATTTTTGATAAAGAACTTACGGCTTCAATTGGCGCAGTTGCCATACAGCAATCTAATCCATCTGTCATCTGGGTAGGTACCGGTGAAGGCAATCCTAGGAACAGTCTAAACGGCGGTTACGGTGTATACCGCTCTTTGGACGGAGGGAAAAACTGGCAGGCCATGGGTCTGGAAAATACCCGGCATATTCACAGGATTCTCATAGACCCCACAGACCCAAACACTGTTTATGTTGGAGCTATAGGATCACCTTGGGGCGAACATCCGGAGCGGGGAGTATTTAAGACTGTTGACGGAGGGATTAATTGGGAAAAAATACTCTTTGTAAATAACAAAACGGGGATAGCCGATCTAATTATGGACCCCACTAACCCGAACAAATTAATAGCTGCACTCTGGGAGCATAAAAGAGATCCCTGGTTCTTTAATAGCGGGGGCGCAGGCAGCGGATTGTATATAACTCATGACGGAGGTCTAAACTGGAAAAAGATAAGTCCGGAAGATGGATTCCCTGAGGGAGACCTGGGCAGGATTGGGGTAGCCATTGCCCGCAATAAACCTAATATTATTTATGCTTTGGTGGAAGCAAAGAAGAATGCGCTGTACAAATCTGAAGACGGGGGTTTTAAATGGAAAAAAATCAATGATAAGAACGATATCGGAAACCGTCCTTTTTATTATTCTGAAATCTATGTTGATCCCCAGAACGAAAACAGGGTGTTTTCTGTTTTTACCTATATAAATGTCTCCGAAGACGGAGGTAAAAGTTTTACTCAGTTGATGCCGGCGTATAATGCAGACAATGGTGTGCATCCGGATCACCATGCCTGGTGGTTACATCCGCAGGACGGACAATTTATGATAGATGGTAATGATGGCGGACTCAACATATCCAGGGATGGAGGTAAATCCTGGCGCTTTATCGGGAACCTTCCGGTGGCCCAGTTTTATCATATTAGTGTTGATAATGAGTATCCTTACAATGTTTATGGAGGTATGCAGGATAATGGTTCCTGGCGTGGTCCGGCTTATTTGTGGCGAGAACAGGGTATTCGTAACAGCTACTGGCAGGAAATTACTTTTGGGGATGGTTTTGATGTTATCCCCGATAAGGACGATTCCCAATACGGTTATTCCATGAGTCAGCAAGGATTTGTCAGCCGTTACGATTGGAAGACAGGTAATAATTTTACGGTACGCCCTACCCCACCAGATGCCGAAACCAAACTTAGATTCAACTGGAATGCAGGTATCGGTCAGGATCCGTTTGACAATAGTACGGTGTATTTTGGGAGCCAGTTTGTGCATAAAAGTACAGACAAGGGCCTTACTTGGAAGGTGATTTCACCAGATCTTACGACAAATGATCCTGAAAAACAAAAACAAAGTGATAGTGGCGGACTAACCATGGATGCCACAGGTGCAGAAAATCATACTACAATTCTTGTTATTGAGCCATCCGAGGTAGAAAAAGACATGCTCTGGGTAGGTACGGATGACGGACGAGTGCATTATACACTAAACGGTGGAGCAGATTGGACAGAAGTAAGCGGGAATATAAAAGGATTACCCGTCGGAAGTTGGATCCCACAGATTAAAGCTTCCTCCAGAAATAAGGGTGAAGCCTTGCTTATTGCCAATGACTACAGGAGGTTTAATTATACACCCTATGCTTACCGGACACGGGATTATGGCAAAACCTGGGAGCGGATTGTAGACGCAACGGATGTAGAAAGTTATACCCTGTCAATTATTGAAGATCCCGAAAACCCCAATCTTTTATTCCTTGGAACAGATGACGGTTTGTACCTATCACTTAACGGGGGTAATTCCTGGCAAAAGTGGACAGCTGGCTATCCTACAGTTTCTACAAAAGATCTGGTAATTCACCCGAGGGAACACGATTTGATAATCGGTACTTTTGGCAGGGCAGCCTGGGTTATGGATGATATCAGACCCTTAAGAGCAATAGCTTCAGATAAGACACTATTGCAAAAAGATATTGCAATCTTTGAACCGCCTACCGCTTACCAGGCGGCATACCAACAACCTACCGGAAGCAGGTTTGGAGGAGACGCGCTTTACAATGCGGAGAACAGAAAGTCCGGAGCAATGATTACCTACTATATCAAAGAAGGTAAAAAGAAACCGGAAAAAGAGAAAGACAGTGATAGTAAAAATAAAAAGGATGATTCAGAGGATTCCAATGAAAACAAGAAAGCACTAAACGGAGTACAAAAGAAGGATTCTCTCCAATTTCAGATTTACGAGGGAGAACGTTTAATCAGGACAATGAAATTTAAAACCCCTGAGAAAGCGGGTTTGCACAGAATATACTGGAAAATGGATGAAAAAGGCCCGGACAGTCCATCCAGAAAAATAAACAAAAGTAAAAATGAAAGTGGCGGAGCCGATGTTAAACCAGGGACCTATAAAGTAAAAGTTACTTTCGGGGAAATGACAGATGAAACAACGATCACGGTTACATCTGACCCCAGGCTTAAGGTTGATACTGCAGCCATCAATGAGGTCTATACTAATACCAAAAAACTGGAAGGTTTTACGCAAATTGCGGCAGATGCGGTTGAACAGTTGGTAGAAAGTAAAAACTTAGCAAATAAATACGCAAAAGAACTCAAGGATCTGGATGATGTTAAATACAAAGAACAAATAAAAGCTTCAAAGGATATTTCTAAGGCAATTGATTCTGTAATTGCGCTTTACCTTGGCAAAGAAGATAAACGACAGGGTATTACAAGAAATCCGGAACTCAATGTGGTAAGGCGTATAAGCAGCGCAAATTCCTATGTAAAGTCCAGAAAATCAGGTATAACCACAACAGAATTGAATTTAATTAAATATGCAGAGGAGGACTTGAAAATGGCCCTGGATAAAACCAATACCTTCTTTAATGTAACCTGGAAACCTTACCAGGCGTCCATTGAAGCGCTAGACGTATCACCGTTTAAGCCAACTAAATCTTTTCAACTGGAATGATAGAAAGCGCATCAATAATCAATAGTAAAATAATTCATTAATCAAAATAGCACAAACTATGAAACAACTAATTGTAATCCTTGCCCTCGCTCTGGTTTGGGGATGTAAAGAAGAAAATAAGGAGCCGACTATTGCAGAAACACTTAAGACCTATACCATTGAACAAATGATGGACAATGAAGCTATTGGCGGCGGTAGTTTTTCCCCGGATAATTCCAAGTTATTGATATCGAGTAATCGCTCCGGGGTCTATAATATGTATACCGTAGCGTTAAACGGTGGAGAATTAATGCCCGTAACCAAGTCTGATAGCTCTTCTGTATTTTCTATTTCCTATTTTCCTGAGGACGAGCGAATGTTGTTCAGAATGGACAATAACGGGGACGAGATTTACCATATTTTTATGCGTGACACGGAAGGGAATCATCAGGACCTTACCCCATATGATGGCTCAAGAGCCTTGTTTTATGGCTGGTCGGATGATGATAAGAGTTTTTTCTTTACTTCAAATAAAAGAGACAAGCGGTACATGGATTTATACGAAATGGATCTGGGCACATTTTTGCCAAAACTAATTTATCAAAACGATGATGGTTATAATGTTGGTGGCCTGTCAGCAGATAAAAACTATTTACCGCTAAGTAAATCTATAAACACCAACGACAGCGATTTATTTTTGTACAATCTGGATGACAAATCGATTACAAAAATAAATGAGAGACAGAGTTCAAACGGGGCCCAGGATTTTACCCCTGATGGCAAAGCACTACTTTATAGCACTGACGATGGCGGGGAGTTCTCCTACCTGATGAAATACAATATTGAAACAAAATCCCGGGAAAAAGTAATGGAAAAGGACTGGGATATTATGGGGAGTTACTACACTGAAAATGGGACCTATCAGGTAACCTATATTAACGAAGATGCAAAAAATGTCATTGAGGTTAAAGACATGGCTTCTGATCAAAATATTGATCTCCCTGAGTTTGACAATATGGATATAACCAATGTCGGATTTTCCGAAGATGAAAAGCATATGAGATTTTATGCAGGTGGTTCTAATACCCCTTCCAATCTGCATGTTTATGACCTTGAGACCAAAACTCAGCTAAAAATTACAGATGTCCTCAACGAAGCTATAGACGGATCCCATCTGGTCACTGCTGAAGTAATTAGATTCAATTCTTTTGACGGCCTTGAGATTCCGGCAATTTACTATAAACCACATCAGGCCAGCTCAGAGAATAAGGTGCCTGCGCTGGTTTGGGTACACGGAGGCCCTGGGGGGCAGTCGCGTCAGAATTTTAATTCTCTGATTCAATATATGGTAAATCACGGATACGCCATATTAGCTGTTAACAACAGGGGCAGTAGTGGTTATGGCAAAAGTTTCTACCAAATGGATGACCTTAATCATGGCGATAAGGATTTAAAGGATTGTGTGGAAGGAAAGAACTGGCTGACGCAGCAGCCCGAAATAGATAGTGAAAAGATTGGGATTATAGGTGGCTCCTATGGTGGGTACATGACTATGGCAGCGCTTACTTATACTCCGGAAGAATTTACTGTTGGTGTAAACCTTTTTGGAGTCACTAATTGGATACGCACCCTGAGAAGCATTCCGCCCTGGTGGGAATCTTTTAAAGATGCCTTATACCTGGAATTGGGAGATCCTAACAGTGCGGACTCCGTTCGGCTGAAAGAGATTTCACCACTCTTCCACACAGATAAAGTTACCAAGCCGCTGATAGTACTCCAGGGTTCAAAAGATCCAAGAGTTTTGCAGGTAGAATCGGATGAAATCGTGGCAGGTGTACGAAAAAATGGAGTTCCTGTTGAATATGTACTTTTTGAGGATGAAGGCCATGGATTTGTGAAAAAGGAAAATCAAATTGAAGCTTATAGCAAAGTATTGGAGTTTTTGGATGTTCACCTGAAAGGGGATAAAGGAGAACCCATAAATGATGGGGATCCAATACAGCTGGAATCAGAAGAATAAATCAAATTTTTACATTATAATTAACCTGCATGCTTTAATAAAGAAATGCGGTAAGGTCTATCACGAGAGTATTTATGAAGAATTTAATCAGAATTATTTTTTTAGTTCTCAGTCCTGTAATAGTTGCGCAGGAAACCGGAGAAGAAGAATTGGGAGCTTGGTATATGTATTTTGGCAGCAATAAGATCTCTGAAGATTTCAGCATACATACCGAGGCACAATTTCGGCTGTATGAAACTACAGCTAATTTTAATCAACTTCTGTTACGTACCGGTTTAAACTATCATTTTAAGCCCAATGCTATTGCTACCCTGGGTTATGGATATATTGATACAGATGCTACCTTTTTGGAATTTCCTGATGAAACTGATTTGAAAGAGCATCGAATTTTTCAACAATTTATATTAAAAAACAAAGTTGGGGAGTTCCTTTTTGAACATAGGTACAGATTGGAACAGCGTTTTCTGGATTTCGGTGACCAAACAGATACCCAGCACAGGGCCAGGTACAGACTACAGTTAACCCTGCCGCTGACAACCACCTTTTTCCTTAATTTTTACGATGAGGTATTCCTTAACCTACAGGATTCCGTTTTTGGACAAAATAGGCTCTATGCAGCTTTGGGTGCGCATATAACGCATAACAGCAGCGTACAAATCGGGTATTTAAAAAATCATTTCGACCGTATCAATTTTGATAGAATTCAGATAGGTTTATTCTTTAATCCCGACCTAAGAGAAGTGTTTGCCAGGAAGAGCAGTATTCAAAAAGAATAAAGCCGGGTTCATTTTAGCTTGCTTTTTGAGTTTTTGCATTGTTGGTTACAGTAAATAGAAAAGCTACTAATAATTTGACGTGTATGAAACTTCAAAAAGTAATGTTCAAAAATAAAGAAGGTCAGGAATTGATTGGCCGATTAGAACTTCCGGTCGATAGCCATCCGCATAATTTTGTTCTTTTTGCCCACTGTTTTACCTGCAACAAAAATTTACTTGCGGTTAAGAACATTGGAAAGGCCCTTAGTTCTAATGGATTTGCTGTTTTGCGTTTCGATTTCACAGGTTTGGGGGAAAGTGAAGGGGATTTTGCGGATACCAATTTTTCCGGTAATGTTGAAGATCTGGTTGCAGCCGCAGATTACCTGAAAGAAAATTATAAGGCCCCCAGCCTGCTTATAGGACATTCACTTGGCGGGGCCGCGGTGATTTTTGCTGCAGCTCATATTCCTTCGGTTAAAGCAATAGCTACCATTGGTGCACCATCGAACCCTGTACATGTAAAGCAACTATTGAAAAGTAGTATTGAAGAGATTAATTCAGAAGGAAAAGCCACTGTAAATTTAAGTGGCAGAGATTTTACTATCAAAAAACAATTTTTAGACGATCTGGAATCCAAATCGCTGCCAGAGACGGTAAAAAGGTTGCGCAAACCCTTATTGATAATGCATTCTCCGCTAGACCAAACCGTAGGGATTAAAAATGCAGAAGAAATTTATCTGGCAGCCCATCATCCTAAAAGTTTTGTCTCACTAGATGATGCCGATCATCTTTTATCCGATAAAAAGGATTCTGTTTATGCTGGTAAGGTCATCGCAGGTTGGGCAGAACGATATCTCAATATTCCAACGACCTCCACATTAAAAACTAAACAGCAGGTAGCAGCCAGCCTGGATAGGGATGATGGTTTCAGTACCCAAATGAAAATTGGAAATCATTATATGCTAGCCGATGAACCAATAGAATTTGGCGGTAACGATTTTGGCCCGTCACCATATGAATTTGTTTCAGCAGGTCTTTCTGCCTGTACGGCAATGACAGTCCAGATGTATGCCAAACGAAAGCAATGGGATTTGCAAAATATAGAAGTGCATACCTCTTACAGTAAAACACATGCACAGGATTGTGAAGATTGTGAGTCACCATCTTCCAGGATTGATACCTTTGACAGGGAGATTAAATTGACTGGAGATTTAAATGAAAAACAAAAAGATCGGATTTTACAAATCGCCGATAAATGCCCTGTTCATAAAACCCTGCACAGCGACACTCAGATTGTTACTAAAATAGTTGAAAATGCTAACTGACAAATTTCTTGAATTGCTAGTCTAAATAACGGGATTTTTTGATGTATGAAAAGTAATCCTTTTGAAATAACATTATCCGGGACCCATGCCTTAGAAGTACCTGAGAGTATAGCAGGCCCGTTTATTAAAGAAGGGCATACACGTGTAAAAGTAATTGCAAGTTTTGAAGGAAAAACAATCACTTTTTATGGAGCATTGCAAAGGCGCAATGGTCTATATTACATGATTTTTGGCAAAAAAAATCAAAAAGCACTTGGTGTTTACCACAATGACTATTTTGAGCTTCAACTTTTTGAGGATACTTCCAGGTACGGAGTTGAAATGCCTGAAGAACTTGAGGCTGTGCTTCTGAGCGATAATGAAGCATCCCATATCTTTGAATCCTTCACTGATGGAAAGAAGCGCGGAATCATTTATATGGTTTTGGGGTTTAGGAAATCACAGACCCGGATCGACAAATCTTTGCTTATTTGCGAAAATTTAAAACGGGGAATCCGCAACAATCCGGAACTGCTAAAATCATTTTAGATTAAGATTGATTCGCCCTTGAATATTGTGTAACTTTCGGTCTGAATTAAAACCTATAAACATGAAAAGTTTAAAATTAATAGCTCTTGGAATTGTTTTAATACTTGGCTATAACTGTAAGGAAGCTAAGAAAGAAGCAAAGGATGTTTCTGAGGAAACAGAGGAAGTAACAAAGGAAATTACCGTGGAGAGTATCCAGTTTAGTATGGAGGCCAAAAGTGACAGTAATGTTGAAGGTAATGTTAAGTTTACCGAGGAAGACGGGAGCGTAAAAATGATTGCAAGCTTAACAGGTCTGTCAAAAGGAGAACATGCTATTCACATTCATGAGAAAGCAGACTGTTCTTCTGCCGATGGCACGTCTAGCGGGGGTCACTGGAACCCAACAGCACAGCCTCATGGGAAATGGGGAGCTACAGAGGGCCACCATCGGGGAGATATCGGCAATTTTATGGCAGATGCCGATGGCACAGCTACCAAGGAGTTCACCACAGATCAATGGTGTATTGGGTGTGATGATGAAACTAAAAACATTTTGGGTAAAGCAGTTATTGTACATCAGGGTGTTGATGATTTCACTTCCCAACCAAGTGGCGCAGCAGGGCCCCGCGTAAGCTGCACCGGAATTATCGAGTAAACAAGATCTCTTTTTATCTTTTTGCCAAGGATCAAATTTTAATTCCTGTAATATATCGCTAATGGACCTGGATGCACTGGTCAATCGATTCCAAAAAAAAGACATCATTGCTTTTGAAAAGCTATATGAGATGTATTGGGAAAATATCTGCGGAGTCATAAATACAATAGTCAGAAACAAAAATCTGGCCGAAGAAATTACTCAGGATGTATTTGCCAAAATCTGGCATAACTCTGATAGTTATAATCCTTCAAAAGGCCGTTTTTTTACCTGGATTCTGAATATTGCAAGGAATGCTGCTATCGATGAAGTGCGTTCTAAGTCCTATAAAAATCAAAAAAGAAACCTTTCCACCGATTACTTCGTAGGTATCCTTGAGCAGGATGATGACAAAGCTGCTGAAGTTGATCTCAAAGGCCTTAAAAAACTATTGAATAACTTAACGGTAAAATGTGTACAGATCATTAACCTATTATATTTTAACGGTTATACACAAAAAGAGGCTGCTGAAGAATTAGCTATACCTCTCGGAACGGTAAAAACAAGAAACAGAAACTGTATTTCCCAGTTGCGGGAAAATATTACTTTAGAATGGATGTAGAAGCGTACATAGCGTCAGGAATTCTTGAACTATATGTGGCCGGTTTGCTCTCGGAAGAGGAAAACATGGAAATCTATCGTTATGCTGGTGAATATCCGAGGATTAGATTGGAAATTGAAGAAATTGAAGCATCCATTTTAGCCCTTAGCAAGACTGCCTCCCCAAAAATATTCAAAACCAAGGGGTTTGACGACTTAAAAGTCCGAATTGGACAAAGAAAAGATACGAGAGTTTTTACCTTGCCCAAAGAAAAAACAAATTGGAGTGCCTATGTAGGTTGGGCGGCTGCCATACTTTTTGGAGCAGGATTATTTTATTTTTACAACCAGAGTGGCGAACTTAAAAATACTTTGGAGGTTGTTAATGAAGAGAATGTTGTGCTGGAGGAACAGATTATTGAAGCCAGAAATTCTGCTGCAAATTCTACACAACTCCTGAACGCAATTAGGGACAGAGAGATAAGTATTGTCCCACTCGCCGGTCAGGCAGTTGCTCCCGAATCCTATGCCCGGGTTTATTGGAATAAAGAAGAGAAGAAAGTTTTTATAGATGCACTTGGTCTCCCGGAGCCACCAGATGGGATGGTATATCAGGTATGGTCATTAAAACTTTCTCCACTTACCCCAACAAGTTTAGGGCTACTTGTAGATTTTGCCGTGGATGAGAACAAGATATTTACACTGGATAACGCCAATGCATCAGAAGCTTTTGGTATTACACTTGAACCGGAGGGTGGTAGTGAAACCCCTACAATGGATCAATTGTATACCTTGGGTGCAGTTACAGCGTCCTAATAAGTGCCGCCAAAGATAAATTATTGGCTGCTTCTTGTTTCTAGAACTTTAGCACACTTTAATGTCATTTATTGATCTAAAACGCCTCATTGATCGTAAAGTACAAATTGCCACCGTCACTGGAGAATCCATAGTCTACTCTGATCCTTACTCCTTCTTTCTTGTTAAGGATATAGCGGATACCAAGGCCAGCACTATTCTTGTATGCCGAGGAGAACAATCTACCGAAATCTGTAGCTACTGTACCACTTGAGCCAAATACAGCGGCGCCAAACCGACCTGCTACCGGAAAACGAAACTCCATTACAGCGCTTAATTCTGCTTTGTCCTGAAATCTCCTGTCATTGAATCCTCTAGTGCGTTTGGACCCAACATAATAATAGTCTAAAAAGGGAACCCCAGAACTATTGGCCCCGGCGAAGACGTTAAAGGCCAGAATATTTTTCTTGCCAATGCTTTGAAAATGCCTGGCATCCAGTTCCACTTTTCTGTAGTCGAAGGAAGACCCCAGAAATGAAGCGGAGCTAAATGCGTTAAGCTGTAGAAACCATCCTTCTGTTGGATAAAAAATATTGTCCCTGGTATCATATAAAGCAACAATCCCCAGGTTGGATACGGCCCCTCCCTCTTTGCCAATAACATCTGAGCGTTCCAGGATACCTCCCTCATCAATGACCAATTGGGTATAATTATCAAATGCGTAGCCCAAACCAATGGAAAAAGAAGGAGCCACTTCACGCAATAGTGACATTCGCAGCCTGGGAAAATTAACCTCATAGGTCTCCATATCCTCTACCGGTGCCCTGGTACCGACCCCGTAGAAATTATAAAAGTATTGGTAATAGCCAAGTTCACCTACCAAACGCCACTTTTCCCCACTCCAATACAATTCGTAAGGGGCAAACAATAAGAACTGTTTTTTACTAGTGAGGCTTACAGCTAGTTGAACGGAAGAAGGTCTGCTTGTTTTTTGTTCATACTTAAACCTGAAAGTGCTTACCCCAAGGGCACCGTAACCGAGTCCGGTTTCTGGAAGATAGTAAAGTATAGGAAAGGTGGTAAAGCTTATATTCTTAGTAGAATCCCTTTGTTTTGAATCGCTCTGACCATTTGCAAAAAAGGCCATCTGTATGATTACGGCCATTAAAGTTACTCGTTTTAAGGTCATGCCCCAAATTACTCAATTTCTCTTCTAATACAAACAATTCTGTCAACTGACTTCCTATTTGCTAAAATTTCCTTGTGACGTCATGGCTATTCACCAACCCGGTGTTATACCCGGGCCTATGAGAAGTACAAGTCTTTTGGCTGATTTAATTTAAATTTGTTATTAGTATGCTATGAATACCGCCGCACTCTTACGACTATGCAAAGAAGGTGTTGAAACATAAGTGACATTAAGCCGATCAGTGATCAGGTAGTCAGGATGGTCTGGTGGGTAAAAATTGGTCCGAATTACCTATCTTTTTTTATGGAATTTTGCAGTGAACGATGTGCAAAAATTACCTTAAAAAATAGCGTCAACATTATCGAAATCCAAATAAAAAATAAGAAGTATTCCATAACACAAAGGGATATGAACTAAAGTTGGTTAAGATTATTTTTCTACAAATTCTGTAACACTTGGGGCGCTTCAGATGAGCATTTTTAACATTTGGACGATAAACATACACATTTCATCTATAAAATCCTACAAAAAAGTTAATAAAATCACAACAAAGCGGTGTTACAAAGGCCTCATTTTGAAATCAAAATGAGGCCAACCTAAAAAACAACTCAACTACAACATGTCCAAAAAGTATTTTTACAGCTTGTATATTCTTAACTGCTGAACCGGCCCAAGTTCATATACGGCATCCAGGAGTTCGGCCTTTAATTCTGAGGAAGTTTTGGCTTTACCAACTGCTTTGTATATTTCCGCGGCATATAACAGCGTATTAGGTTCAAAGGTTTTTCCCAATATCTCATTATCAGCTATTTTAGCCGCCATAGTATTCTGACCATCTTTTAAATAGGCATAGGCTAACAGGGCGAAAGTTTCGGGCGTGGGTCTATTGTTTACTTCCTTTCTCGCCAGTTTTATTCCTTTTTTATACTGCGCCGTCTGATCAAGGTACAGGACCGCATTAGGTATGTTGTACATTGGTCCGTATTGGGGGTTTTGAACTGTCTTATAATAGTTGTCCAGGTTAGAAAGGTATTTGCGGTCATCATTCATATATTCAGCGATCTCCGCCTTTAGCAGGTAATAATCCGGCGATTTGTAATTTTTGGTAACAGCATCAAGTATTCTCATTGCTTCTTTCGGATTTTTCCCGTGAGAGAAAACAATCCAGGCAATTCCCTTTTTAGCATAGGCATTATTTGGATCGAGGGAAAGCGCCTGAAGGAAATGCTGGTAGGATGCTTTAATCCTGCCTGCATGGCCATAATAATCCGCAAGATTTGTATAAGACCAAAGTTGCAAGCTTTTATTTTTGGCCGCCTCAGCCTTTTCTTTGGCTTTTTCCATAAACCTGATAGTAGTGGAAAGATCCCCTTTGTGGTCATTCCATTTGGCAATTCGGATCAGATAGCCGAAGTCCGACATATTTTTAACGCTGTCAAGATATTTCCCGGCAATATTGTAATTGCCAAGCTCCATATGGATATCGAACATCAGTTTATGTGAACTATTGATACCGCTTCCTTTTCTACAAGCGGCTGATGCCAGCTGCAGGGCTTCTTTAAATCTATGTTGAGTTATGTAGTTACGCGCAAGGGCTCTCAAATATTCTGCTTTGCCAATCGCTGCAATATTTACAGCTCTTTTCAAGGCCATTTCGGCCTTTTTCAGAAATTGGATATCGCCGGTAGCGTTAAAGTACCTGTTATATTCTCCGGCGACAATACCAAAACTGCTTAATTGCATACTGTCTGGCTTTATTTTTGAGTTCCATAATTCAAAATATTTTGAAGTAGTCGATGCGGCGCTTGTATCCAGATAGTGATCGTAGTCCTTGATATCAGTAAGGGTCCGGCCCGAATTCTGTTGACAAGCTGTTAAGAATAAAACAGCAAAAAGCAAGATTACAATTCTCATTATTGTTTTTTTAGGTGTTTCTGTAGTTCTGAATAAGGGAGGGTTACCCCTCCCCTAATCTCTTTTTCATCCTTGCAATTTATTTCCCATGGCGGCAGGATGTCATCCGCCCCGGTCTGGTAATGGAAATGAAAATACATCCTTGAAGCTGACCTTATTCAGGGCCTCCCAGATATGGGAAATCCGATCCAATGTCAGCGGTTAATGACACGCCATCAGAGGTTAATCTCGGCAGATCCTGCATACCGTCCATATCCGTATCCTGCCCGCTAAAACGGTCTCCTTCCATACCGCCAAAAAGCAATATCAAAGAAACATCTATTATATCGTCCTGAGGTGTCCTGCCTGTAAGCGCTACTTCATCCCCGTCTGGTACCAATATTCTCCCGTCTCCGTCATTGTCTGTTCCCGGATTAAAATACGTTGTAGGTAAATCGGGGGATATTTCCAGGACATCAGCTGCCAAATAGCCTGTTAAGGTTGCCGCATCCAGCCCAAGTATATTATTCTCATAGTTAACATCTGCAGGGTCTGCGCCCAGTAAATTTGCATAGACATCGTGATATTGTTCCAATCTGGCTTCAAATCCAGCCTGAAAAATTGCTGCCATTTCTGAAGGTATGGTAATATTATGTGCGTCTTTTACACTGGGTTGTCCGTCCATATCAAAACCTAAAACAGTATTGATCCCAGGCCTTCCCATATGATCTGCCTGTGAATATGTCCCGGAGAAATCTGGTTCTTGAGTCATTCCATCATCATCATTGCAGGGGTCGCATGAGCCACCGCAATCCACTCCGGTTTCATCGGCGTTCATAATACCATCGTTGCACGTAGCCATTGCGATTGGAGAAATGGTATCGTCCTCCTTAATACAGCTAATTACAGTCAGCGCAATAAGAATGGCTAAACCTGAAAATATTTTTTTACTTAATCTCATTTTTTGATGTTTTTAAATTTATTACTGCTTTTTATTTGTGGTTACCCAGGCCTTATACACTGTAAGTCCGAGTGCATTGGTGGCCGTAGGGGAACCTATCATACTATTTGGTAGTTCGACTACTATAGACATGGTATTGGCTCCATCAAAAGTGTCTTCTGCTTCATTGGCAGATTTAAAGCCTTCGGGCGCCATTCCTCCAATCACAGCATTGAACTGGAAAAAATCGAAAAAGAAAGGATCCTGTCTTGGACCAGCAAATAGCTTTATCCCAGAATCAGTTTCGTTGACAATCGCAGTTGTCCCTGAGATTTCAACCTCGCCCAGCGGTGATCCGGACATAACATCGCTATCCAGACCAGTCTGTTGGGGAGTACCATAAAAAAAGTACATAGTACCATCTCTGGGAATGGCCTGAATGACGTAGTCTTCTATCAAATCCCCATCGAGGTCCACATTGATCTCTGTTAGTATATCTTCATCAAAAGTTCCGTATGCCAGATCTGGTAACACACTCGACTGTAAATCGACCACAAAAGTGGTGTTATCCGATCCTTCGGTTGGTTCAAAAGCGAAGAAATCTGCAATGTCTGCAGTAGTTCCCATAGATGACGGGGCATCTATATGATCTGCGGCAACTAAAATACCAGCAGTCACGACCAAGGCACCAAGTCCCCATAAAAGTTTTGTTTTTCTCATCATTTTAAATTTTTAGATTTTTAGATTCAAGCTTACCTACGCAGTTTGTTATGGAGGGTTTGGTTTTATATGTTAAAATGTTGTTAAAGAGATTATACTAAAATTGCCAGCTGGTATGGAATCATAAAATAGGAGGGCTATAAGAATGTTCTTATATTTTAGGCTATTTTTGAAGTCTTAAATCAGCCGGCTCATGAACCCATCCGCAACAGGTTGGATAGATAAATTTGGTTCTATTGTTAAAGACAATAATCAGAAGTATACAGACTTTGCACAATTGTATTCTGGCCTCAAGAAAACCGGATTTGTATATGGTATAAATATTAATATTCCGCAATTTATTCCGGTAGAACATGCGCTGTCTGAAGATGAAAAGGCAAAAATAAATTTGCTTTCAGGACTATTCTATGTACATAATTTCTCAAGACCGGATGCTGATTTTGAAACATTTTTAGGAGCTGTATTCAATTTTTACAAGGATTTGGGGATTGGTAGTATTTCCTTTTTGAATAAAATATTGACTGGTAAGAAAACCTCGGCTCAGTTAGAAAAGTTGATAGAATCGAGAGTTTATCTGGCAGACAACTTAATTAGTAAAACGTTTAACAGTATTATTACTAATTCATTGTTATTTGTAGATGTACTTACTTTTAAAAAATATCTTGAAGAAGGGAGCCAAATCAAACAACATGCACAATATCTGGAGTACATTACAATCAATGTGGCATATCATGCACTTCATTCCAAGGAAAAAAATATAAATGATGAAAAACTGGTACAGTTGTTCGAATCATCTCTGACCTTTATTGCGCTCGAAGAACAGAACTTTGACGGATCATACAGAAACCAATTGATCAATAACCCTTCTCAATGGGAAAAATGCTATTTTCTCGATGTAAGCTGTCTTACGCTATGGGAAGATAAAAAGTTGGAGTATGAAGAATCTGAATTCTTGTTTGGGATGGGCTCCGATATGGGATTCAGTGAAAATCAAATCAACAGCGCTATAAAAGACATCACTAACTTCTTTGAAAAGAACGTTGAGAAAATTCCCTTTTTAAAGAACAGTAATATGGCCATTCAGTTTTATGACAATATGGCTAAGGCTGTAAAAAAGCTTATATTAAGAAATAGAAAACGTCTTCAAAAAGAGTTATCAGAAAGTAAGGAGTTGATGGCCTTGATAACCAAATCTACGGTCAAAGATCTGAGTGATGAGGAGAAGAAAAAAATGCAACATCAATTAATAGATATTTTCAAGAGTATTCCATCGCTAGCTATTTTCATCTTACCGGGAGGAGCCGTTCTCTTACCGATATTCATAAAACTTATACCCCAGTTGCTTCCGTCATCATTTGACGACAATCGCATCGAAAAAAAGAAGTAAATCATCTTTTAAATCCACTATAAGAAAAATCTATTGAGGTTTGCAATATTCTGCTATCCAGTAATTTACACTAGATCACTCCAACCATAACTTAAAATCTCGTACTCTTTCCCTGCTCACGATAACCTCCTGTTCCCTAAATCTATTCAGAACAATTTTCAGACGAGAATTAGTGTACGATATTATATCTTTAATATGGTTTACATTAATGTAGTGTTTTCTGCTTACCCTGAAAAAAACTTTGGGTTCCAGATCGGATTCCAAATTATCAAGGGTAGTATCTAAAAGGTAATTTCTTCCTTCGGCAGTTGCAGCATAAGTGCCCTTATTCTCACTATAAAAACACTCTATTTCTTCAGCATTAATTATCTTAATATGTTGTCCAACCTTAGCGGTGAATCTTTTTTTGTAGTCTCTTTCTAGAGGATTGACCAATAATTTTTTGATGTCCTCAAAATCCAGTGCCAGATTTTTATCATTGGTTGCTATGCTCTGATATTTATTAAATGCTGTAGCCAGTTCTTCATCGTCAATTGGTTTTAATAAATAATCTATACTATTCAGTTTAAATGCCTGTAAAGCGTATTCATCGTAAGCAGTGGTAAAAATGATAGCACTGCGTACTTCTACTTCTTCAAAAATTTCGAAAGACAAGCCATCCGACAACTGAATGTCCAGGAATATCAGATCCGGGTGATTATTTTCCCGGAACCAGTTAATTGATTCTTCAACAGAATGCAGCATAATAGGTGCAACCACACCCAGATCTCCCAGTAAGCGGGCTAGTCTTCTGGCAGCAGGTTTTTCATCTTCAATAATAAGTACGTTCATAGGATCTTAATTATACTTGTCCGAATTTCTTTGTTCTTCTTCAATGTACTTTTTTATCTGCTTTTCCTCCCATTTTTTAAGAAAGGTAAATTTATGCCTGTAAACCACTAATCCGTGGATTATCAGTCCTATACCCCATAATCCCGGGGTTATTATCATATTTAAATTCATCCACTCCAGGATGTTGGTGCCGATAATCTCGCCCTTACCAGACATATAGTTTAACACCCCTCTGACCGCCAGGATCAGTAATAAATTTACTATTATAAATCCTTTGAGGTGATCGTAAAAACCTTTAAGCTCCTTCACCCTTTTCCTGGCACGTTCAAATTTATCTGAATATTCATCTGCCTTTTCCATCATCTGTATTTTTCTGCTTCCTTTTTATCCTTATCAATATATTTTTGTATTTGCTTTTCTTCCCAGTTTTTGCTAAAAAACGGATTCAGGTTAAAAACATGAGCGGCATGAAAACAAACACCAATACCCCAAAAGAATGCCGTAAAAAAATGTCCCAGCTGCCAAAAGCTTTCTCCGTTCTTCATTGTGGCCAAATAAATATTTACCAGGATAAACATATTTACAAGGAGGTAGACTGCTAAGTGCACATAAAATCCCTTCATTTCATCCACTTTCTTTTTGGCCCTTCTCAATTTTTCTTGCTCATTATTTTCCATGTCCATTTGTTTTAGATGAAACTGCTATTGGCATTATTCCCATCGGGTTTTATTATCCTCATCCTCCATAAACTCCCTGATCTTCCGTTGTTCCCAGTCTTTCCCAAAAAATGGATTGAGATTAAAAACCCTCAAGGCGTGGAAGAAGATTCCAATACCCCAACCAAAAGCAGCCCATAAAAACCACATATAGCTCCAACCGTCTGTCCAGTGATTAATGCCAGCAAGCACCGATATTACTATGACATAGGAGGTAAGGTGACCATAAAATTTCTTTAATTCCTCTACGCGTTCCTTCGCCTTAAAATATTTTGATTCCTTATTAAAGTCTTGCATTGTTATTGATTTTGTTTTCATTGATTTGTATTTTTAACTACGCTCAAAATTCGGGATTCATGCACATAATTAAAAAACTATACAACTGAATTGTTGTTTGTTCAGGATCAATTGTGACTCAAATATTGCCATTTATGACAACATATTAAAAGTCGTCCTTGTCCATAAGTTCTCTGATCTTTTTTTCCTCCCATCGTTTTCCCCACAAGGGGTTATAACCAAAAGCTTCCAAACCGTGCATGGTAAGTCCAAATCCCCATCCCAGAATCGGGAAAATAACCCAGGGGAAATCCGTGGTTCTGTAATTGAGCCACATCAAAAACGGTATTACAATGCAATAGGCCGTTAAGTTTCCGTAAAAACCTTTTATGGCTTCAACCCTTTCTTTGGCTTTTTGATAACGTTTGTCTGCTATATATGATTTTTGAGTTTCCATGACTGATATTTTCTTTGTTAGCATTGGGATCGACACACTAAATTTAGAAGCCATTTTATCTATAGCAACCTTCTTGTCCGAGAGTATGTTATACCTTTGTTGAATATTAACAAGCCCTACCCCACTGCTCTTTTTAACTACTTGTTTTTCTTGTAAATTATTACTTATTGTAAGCATCCCATCTTCTTCAAACACCTTTATGTGCAGCGGATTTGATGCGGTAACCACATTGTGTTTTACTGCGTTCTCCAAAAGCAATTGAAGCGACAGCGGTACAATTTTGGCTTCAGGGTTACTGCACTGATCAGGAATATCAAAGATTATACTGTCTTCGAACCTCATTTTAAGCAAGCGGACATATGTCTTCGCAAATTGCAGTTCCTCATCTACCGTAACCAGGTCCTTATTCTTCTGTTCGAGTACGTATCGATATACCTTTGAAAGAGAAGTGGTGAATTTCTGCGCCTGATTAGGATCCTCTTCAATAAGGCTTGTGAGTACATTAAGACTATTGAATAGGAAGTGGGGATCTAACTGATTCTTTAATGCATCAAATTTAGCCGAAGCTGTACCCGCAATAATTTTGTGTTCCTTTACTTTCTTTTCCTGAAGTGATCTATAAAAATATAAAGCATGAAAAAAAACGGAAAAAATAATCGTGATCAGCAGGGAAATGGCGTAATAAATAGCTTTCTCGTTAGCAATGAATTGCTCCCAGCTAAGACCCTCAAATCCCATTTTTATCAGAATTCTAAGCCAGAAAATACCCAACATAGTTAATACTACCCCGCCAACTGCACCTATCAGAATTCTGTACTTTTTATATTTATCCCAAACTACTTTGTGATTGAGATAGTCAAAAAAAGTGCCATTTATTAACGTCAGCACCACAGAATAAAGGAGATAATAACCCACATTAGTCCAGAATACATTATCAAATTCTATCGACTCTCCTGAAAGAAATTCGAAACCCAGAGATATCAATACCAGAAATAATCCAATCAATATTCCTACTCCCAGTGTTTTACCTATATATCTCATCTCTACAGTTTAGTATAATAAACTTCCTCTTAATCTTGCTGTGTTTCCACGCCGCAATTATCCAGAACCATTTGAGCCCTGTCCATTCCCCAATTTGGGTGAAATTCAGATGCTGGTTTAAAATTAGCAAAAAGTTCCAATGCGCGTTCAACATCTTTACAATATGGACTAACGTCTTTTCCAAAATATCTGGCAGCTCCCATATCCCATTCGGCCTTTGAGAAAATTACCCTGGGATTATCTGGCCCTAACTCCAGTGCCTTAGCATAAAGAGCTGCATTTTTCCCGGAAAGTTCCATGCCATATGTAGCGCCATCAAATGCTATCCAGGCAGTATTGATCATCGCCTGCTGAATCAGAATTTCCGGATTATCTGGAGAAATGGCATTGGCTATGTCTATAAATTCCTGGGCTTTCCCTAATTGTTGTGTCAATTTCTCCTTGTCCTTTTCACCAAATGAAATTACAGTATTAATCTGTGCTGCGTAATAAGAGGGCAACCAATTATCTAATTCAACCGTTGCAATTCTCTCAAAGAGGTTTGATGCCTCAGTGGTTTTGTTTTCCCCCCAGAATTCAAATGCCTTAAGCATACCCTTGGAATACTGATTCTGCGCCGGGGAAACAGAACTTATTAATAATACAGCTAATAATATTAAATTTTTCATCATTAATGTTTTAAATTATTTTATGAAGTAAAATTGAAGCAAATTCATGCCTGATAGAAAAAAAGAAGACCGAATTGTCATAATTTCAGGTTGGATTGTAATTCCAGTATTATTTTTGCAACTAAATTTGAAAACCCTGTTAAAATTTAAGTCGGATGAAAAAAACCTTGTTGGGAGTACTGTTGGTACTAGGGCTACAAGTAATGGCTCAAAGACCAATTGCCGTAGAAAATGGTAAATTTTTTGAAATAGAAGGAAACAGAATGCTCTATGGAGGAGATTTAAAGGAAATGCATTTTGAAATTAACAATCTGGATTTAAACCCGAAACAATTTCATTACGGCCTGGGAAGAGAAAGGTTTCCGGCGCTTATAGCTCCGGAATTTGAAACAGTTTCACTTGCAGATAAACATTGGAAAGAAACTGATCGTTTCCTTGTTGCCTATAAAGACAATCATATTAAAGCTTATTCTATAAAAGATTTAACCAGACATGAGGTAGTCAACGACGTTATTTCGGATAAACCTATTTTTGCCGCATATTGCATTCTCGCAGATCTAGGTGCTATTTACAAAAGAACATATGCAGATAAAGTATTTACTTTTGCAGTTAGCGGTTATACGTATTATGATCCGGGGGTCTGGCAAGGACTGGATGGCTTTATACTCTGGGACAGAGAAACCGAAAGTCTTTGGTGGCCTTTGATAGATAAGGCCGTTTCCGGGCCACTGAAAGGCGTAAAGTTGCAAAAATTGAAAGAAGTTTACTGGAAGGATACCAACTGGAAAGATATAAAGGAAAATTTTCCCAATGCAAAAGTATTGATAAGCAATCAGGATTATGAACGGCCTGTTGGCTGGAGAAATTACAAGGATGTATCCAAAATAGTTCAAATGTATTCTAACTAATCTCGTTACCAAACAGATGTATATACCTCAACATTATAAGAATGAAGAACTGGCCGAAGTAAAAGAATTCATAATGGATAATGCCTTCGCTATTTTGGTGAGTGAGGTGGATAAAAGGCCCTGGGCTACCCATATACCTCTGGAATTACAATTGGATGAAAGTGGAAAGGAAATTCTAGTTGGTCATATTTCCAAGGCCAATCCACAATGGAAGTATTTTGAGAAACAGAAAGAGGTTCTTTGTATTTTTAATGGCCCTCACAGCTATATTTCTTCCTCCTGGTATAAGGAAGAAGAAGTACCTACCTGGAATTACATTGCCGTACATATTTATGGAAAACTGGTCATTTTAGACGAGGCTGCTGTACTCAAATCACTACACAAATTGGTAGACAAGTACGAGTTTGAATCAAAAAACCCTATCTCGATTCATGATTTGTCCAGGAAAACCATGAGACAGCTTAAGGGCATTGTAGGGTTTAAAATTGAAATAACCGAAATACAGGCCGCTTATAAGCTTTCACAGGGTCGTGAGCACGATTTTGAAAACATCACAAAGGAATTAGAAGTAAGAGGAACCGGTTCAAAGGCAATTGCAGCGGCAATGAATAAAAATACTAAATGAATATTTTTGTTCTCAGATAGTATGAATTCGTGACAATAGTCCGTCTTTATAAGACTTACTCAATGGTATAACTTTGCGTTTTATCTCCAGATGACTTTCAGCCACCACATCTAATTTTGAGAGATTTACCATAAATGATCGATGTACCCGCATCAATCTAGTGCCTAAAAGCTCTTCTTCCAATGTTTTTAAAGTACTCACTAACAAATATTTGTTATCATCAGTGAGAATGTGGCAATAATTCCGATCTGCCTCTATATAAAGAATATCCTCCAGAAGCAGCCGTACCATTTTACCATTATGCCTGATAAAAATGCGATCATTTAATACCTCTAATCCACTGTCCACAGTACGATCTACCCCTTTTCTTGGCAATAATTGTTCTTGTACCAGTGCGATGGTGCGCTCCAGATCAAGTTGATTAAAAGGTTTGGAAATAAAGGCATATGGATGAGTGGTTCTGGCACTGGCAAAAGTACCTTCATCGCTATTAGCGGTAAGATATATAACAGGGATATCACAATTCAGCTGAATAGCCTTTACGGTTGCTATCCCATTTAATTTGCCTTTCAGATTAATATCCATTAAAATAAGGTCCGGGGGATTCAATTTTGCATGTGCCAGCGCTTCTTCGCCCCTTGATTCTATTCCGATGACTTCATAACCTAATTTGGTCAATTGCATGGCAATATTTGCAGCGATGATCATGTCATCTTCTACAATTAAAATGCGTAATGTACTATTCATTCTTATGCAGCTTTATTTAATTGAAATTCGAAAAAGACAATAGTACCTTCTGCATCAATCAGTTTCATTTTACCATCTAACTGGCGTGTTAGAAGATCGATTAATTGGGTGCCAAAACCAGTGCCTTCTACCTTCAAATTGCTCATTTGGCCTATACCGTTATCCCTTACGGTCAAATGCAAAAGACCGTCTACTTCTTTTAATTTTATGATTATCTTACCTTTTCTACCTCCCGGAAAAGCATATTTCATTGCATTTGTCAATAATTCATTCACAATGAGCCCTATAGGAATTGCTATATCCACATCTAATTCCAGAGGATCCATATCACAAAAGAGAAATATATGATCTTTAGCGCCGTAAGAACTAATTAGATAATTCCCAAGGTTTAAAAAATAATCCTTCATTTCAATGGCGGCGATACTTTCACCCTGATAGAGTTTTTGATGTATCATACTCATACTTTGAACACGTTGCTGGCTTTTATGCATGGCTTCGGCAACATCAGGGTCTCCTAATAATTCGGATTGAAGTGAAAGTAAACTGGAGACAATTTCCAGATTGTTTTTTACGCGGTGATGAATCTCTTTCAACAGGAACTCCTTTTCCTTATTCTGTTTTTGGAGAAGCCTGTTCTTTCTCACATTATTTTGAATGGCCTTGTAGGCAAGCAATAAGAGCATGAGTAACAATGCTGCAATCACAATAATGAGGGTTTGCCTGCTCCTTTGCCGGGAAATTTGTGTTTCCTGAAGCTGTATTTTTCCATCTTTTTGGGCAACATCAAATTCTGTTTGCAACAGGGAAATACGTTGGTCTGCCTCTGCCGTAAAGACGCTTCTCTTTAGTTTGTCGTATTCTGCAAAAGCCTGGTAAGCCTCCTCATACTGGTAATTCCCTGCATATGCCTTTCCAAGGGTCTCATAGGCAATACTGAGATAATAGGAATCCCCAAAATCCTCAGTAGCGGTAAGGATGCATTTCCTTAAACTCTCAATAGCACTTGTGTACTTACCCTGCAGGTTCAGTAGTTTCCCTATGGAAAGATAAGACCGCATCATCATAAAGTCGTTTTGAAGCAAATCGGCATATTTAATGGCTCTTTGCCCGGCTTCTGCAGCTTCTTCAAATCTGTTCAGATAGGCGTACAAATCTACCAGCGAAATATATACATCACTAAGATTGTTATAAAATCCATATCGTTCTCCAATGGTAATGGCATATTCATAGTAACGCAAAGCTTCATCATAATTCTTAAGAGCCAGATAGTTATTCCCAACCACATATAGGGTAAAATCATAATCCAGGTCGCTAATATTCCGTTTTTCAAAAAGCGAGATTGATTTTAGTCCGTACTCCAGTCCTTTTTCATATTTGGATTGTTTCCAGAATATATTACTAAGATCGCTATAAGCCAGGGCCATGGCCTTTATGTCAGATAGTTCCTCCCCCAACCTCAGGGAGTTTAAAGCATAATCTGCTGCCTTTCCCAATTGTCCTCTGCGTTCGTAGATATAACCCAACTGGGTGTTTAAAAAAGGTAAATCTTCATTTAGCACCTTGCTTTTTGCAGCTTCCAGCACTAGCTGAGCACTGTCTAATTTTTCCATACGCAACAGAATTGCCCCCTGAGTTATCTGAAATCTACCTTCCCATAATAAATTTTTACTTGCTCTGGTTTGTTTTAAACCCTCTGATGTAAAATTCATGGCCTTATTCAGGTTACGGCTGTGCCAGAAATATGCCAGATCATTAAGTATGGAAAATTTGAGTGGTTCTTCCGATGTTTTACTGAAGGCAATTTCGAGTGTATCCAGATAAGAAGCACCAAAATTATCTGTTTGTACAAAAACTTTTTTGTAAGGATTTTCGTCACTGAAGTCGATAATTTGAGAACTAAGAAAACTGTAATTCCCAAAGAGGATTACTAGGAAAACAAGCCCTTTACGAAGATCGTGTCTCATCTCAGGTTGATTCTCATCCAGGGGGAAACGAGATATGTTAAATATACAACTTTTAACGAAACAACTGTTAGATAACTAAAATTGATCTCCCGGACATAGAAACTGTGCTTTCGTCCTTAATGTGTTCATTATTTCCTCTAAAATCAATTTATTAGATAAGGAAAGCACTTCGGCTTAATGACGAGCTTCATAAACCGTGTATTTATGAAAACAACATATCTGGCAATCGCTTTATTAATTGCCCTCTTTTCTTCGTGTAAAGATGGGCAAAGATTGGAGAACGACAGCTTAGTTATGGGTACACATGAGGCATTATTAAGGTCCACTTTTCACAATTTTGTTGAACATGCCTGGAATGATAGCAATATGGATAGTCTTAAAACACTGGTGGAGGAGAACTTTGTAAAACATCTTAACGGAATACAGATCGCGGGGAACCAAAGTGAAATGGAGGCTAATATGAATATTTATTTTAAAGGGTTTCCTGATGGGAAGGTAAGTACTCAAAACATACAGGTTAAAGGAGACCACCTATTTGCCCAGTGGGTATATACAGGAACAAATACAGGCATATTTGGGGAGTATCCCCCAACGGGGAAAAAAGTAAATGTACATGGCTATACTCATATCCAATTCAATGATATAGGCAAAATGACAAGAGAGGCCATCTATTATAACGAACTTGAACTTTTACAACAGCTGGGATATACTTTAAATCCGCCTGTTTTGGAATAAATGAATCATGTAAACGAATAACCAAATAATTGAAATCATTATGAGAACACAGAAAATCAGCTTATTAATTGCCCTGTTATTGGCTCCTTTATGTTTCCAGGCCCAGGAATCAAAAAAGTCCCAGGCCTATTGGGTACATGAGGATGTAGTGAAGCCTTCGATGGTGGCGGAATATGAAAGTATTTGTAAAGAGTTGACAGACAATTTGAAAAAGCACGATATTCAGGAAATGAATTCACTTGTGGCAAATACGGCAGATAACAGATATTTATGGGTGGGTCCGATTGAGAATATGGCACAATTAGACAAACCTCTTTTTGAAAATTTGGCGGCTAAGATGGGGGCAGATGAAATGGCATCTATTTTTGATCGAATGGACAAATGTTATAACATAGAACAGAATTATATCATAGTTATGGATAACGAGTTGTCCTATATGCCTGGTGGAATTACCCAAACCCCTGAAGGACAAGATTACAGGAAGTTTCATTACTACTACTATACTCCCGGAAACCGGGCAGCGGTTAAAGAAAGAGTACAGGCAATAAAAAACCTTTTTGAAAGTAAGGGTTCAAAACTTCATTACAGAGTCTATAGGAGTGGATTTGGAACCCGGGGCGAATTTTATATGGTAGCTGTGGCTGCAAAAGACGCCGCAGATTATGCAAATAAAATTGCAGAAAATAATGAAAGCATGGGCGAAGAATGGCTCAACACCTACAACAGTTTTATGTCGACATTAGATAAGTATGAAGTCTTTGAAGGAGTTATGCGACCAGATTTGGCATATTCGCCATCCAATTAACAACGGAGCAAATAAAATTAAAATTCAGGTAAGGCAGACAAATTCGGGGGAATTGATGGCGATGTAAGAAATGGATTTATGGATTAGTGTTTTAAATCAAAATCAATTTAAAGTCAAAGCCATCGTCTGCCTGCCTGTTTTTAAAATCAGGAATACAATTAAATCAAAATATTAACCCATAAAACATAGAACAAATGAGAAAGTTATTTTACACACTATTATTATTGCCATTGCTAATGGTAGCTCAGTCCAATGAAAGTCTTGTAATAGAAAATGTAATGCTCACCGTACAACCCGATAAAATTGCCGAATTCGAGGCCGGTTTAGCGGCTCATAATAAAAAATTCCATGCCGAAGGACCCTATGGGGCAAGAGTATACAGTATACAAAACGGTAAAAATGCCGGTAAATATATGTTGATCATGGGGCCATTGCCCTGGAGTGCCATGGATGGCAGGCCTTCGACCAAAGAACACTCGGTCGATAATGACAAAAACGTAAGTCCGTATATCACATCAGATGTAGAAGTAAACTATATGAAGATGCATCCGGAACTTTCCAATTTTTCAAAAGATTTTGAAATCAAAAAAGTTTCAGTTTTTATGATAGACATCAAACGTTTTAAGAATGCCGACTTTATGGAAAAAGTAGTTAAAAAAGCTGTTCAGGTTTACAGAGAAAAAATGCCAGATCAGATCTTCGGTCTATACAGCAATGAACTGAACAATATGGACGGCATGGATTTTGGATGGGTCGATTTTTTTGATAATTCTTCCTGGATGGCCAAAGAAGATAAATTTCCACAATATTTTGAAGAAGTTCATGGTGCAGGCAGCTTTGCAACCTTCCTTGCAGATGTTGAAGCAACCACAGATGGTGATAGGACTGAAATATGGACGCTGCGAAACGACCTGAGCGGACCAGGACCTGAAGTGTTAGCGATAAGCAGGCAATAAACATTAAACTTTAAATACCAAACCGACCAATAATGTTCAGAACCCGGGGTCTTCCCCGGGTTTTGTTTTAAAATGATCAAACCTCAATTGTATGTTCAAAGAACAACAAATTAAATTTCAACCCACTCAAAAATCTTCGCGCATAAATTCTCTGGATGTCATCAGGGGAATTGCTCTGCTGGGTATTTTATTAATGAACATCAACGGAATGGGATTACCATTTTCCTACGGCGATCCAACTATAGCCGGAGGAGCAGAAGGGCTAAACCTCGATGTTTGGATAACCAATAATATGCTATTTGAAGGTACTATGCGGGGGCTTTTTACCCTTTTGTTCGGAGCTGGTGTTATTCTACTTACTTCACGGCTAGAAAAGGATGGCGCCGGTATAACTACAGCTGATATCTACTACAGAAGATTACTATGGCTGTTATTGTTCGGAGTATTACACGCATATGTACTGCTTTGGGAAGGTGAAATCCTTTATCCCTACGCCTTGTTTGGTTTGCTACTTTTTCCTTTAAGAAATACCCGGCCAAAATATTTAATTGCCGGGGGACTTGCCTTAATTTGCTTCGGGATCTTGTGGGATGTGCTTGATTATCGGGAGAATTTAAATCTAAAAATTGAGGCTCAGACAGCGGAAACTATTAAAATACAGGGCGATTCCCTAACATCCCAGCAACAAAAGGCCATAGACAGCTGGGAAAAAAAGACTACCAAAAAAACCAAGGAAGAAGTTGCGGAGTATACCGCTGAGATGCATGGAAATTATTGGACGGTAGCCAAGACTAAGGTCAGTGACAATCAATTTATGCAAACATGGATTACCTATAGGTACTGGCCCTGGGATCTGCTACCCTTTATGTTATTGGGAATGGCGTTCTTTAAACTCAGAATATTCCATGGAGAACGCTCCAAACTTTTTTATATAATTATGATGTTTACTGGTTACCTCATCGGTTTGGGGGTAAATTATTATGAAACAAAACTAGTGATAGACGCTAATTTTGATGTACTGTCCATGGCCAATGCCGGCCAAACTTACGGGATAGGACGACTCTTCACAACACTGGGGCATGTTGGTTTTTTTATGCTCTTTATAAAATCTGGCATCCTGGGTTTCCTTCAAAAGTCTCTGGCCGCAGTAGGCAGAATGGCGTTGACAAATTACCTGATGCATAGCATAATAGCCGCATTTGTCTTTTATGGTTTTGGATTTTCTTTATTTAATAAGCTTCAGCGATTTGAGCTTTATTATGTTGTTGGTGGAATTTGGTTATTTCAATTGATAGCAAGCCCTATATGGTTTAATTATTTCCGATATGGCCCGGCAGAATGGTTTTGGCGATCATTAACCTATAAAAAAAGACAACCATTTAAGCTCTGATATTCAAAGTAATCTTAAGAAACAGACATTGATTATGAAACAAAATAAGTCAAATCTGTTTTTCGAAAATTGGTTGTTCAATCCTTTATAGTTAATAAATTTAAAATCTATTAAAATGAAAACAACGGTCAACTTTTTGATTACTACAGGCATACTGATGTTATTTATTGGTTGCGAAAATGAACACCAGCCTTCTTCAATTCAGCATATTGAAGCAGTAACCAGTGTAATTGACGATGATCGCTTAATTACCGCTGACACCAAACCGGGAGATTGGATTACTTACGGTAAGAATTACAAAGAAGATCGGTTCAGCACTTTAAATAAGATCAATAAATCCAATATTGACAGTTTGGGATTGGCATGGAGTATAAATTTAGGGACCAAACGCGGAATCGAAGCAACTCCAATTGTAGTAGATGGAATTATGTATGTGTCTGGGCCATGGAGCGTGGTTTATGCCATTGATGCCCGCAAAGGGGAACTAATATGGACCTATGATCCGAAAGTACCAAAAGGATATGGTGAAAAGGCATGCTGCGACGTTGTCAACAGGGGAGTTGCCGTTTATAAAGGATTCATTTATGTGGGAACACTCGACGGACGGTTGGTGGCTATTAATGCAGCAACAGGAGAAAAGTCATGGGAGACCCTTACCGTAGACCAAAAGAAAGCCTATACCATTACGGGAGCACCCAGAGTGATTGATGGTAAAATAATTATTGGAAATGGAGGTGCAGAATATGGTGTCAGGGGGTATGTTACTGCTTATGATGCGCTAAGCGGGGAAGAAGTTTGGCGCTTTTATACCGTACCAGGCAATCCTGAAGACGGGTTTGAGTCTACAGCCATGGAAGAAGCTGCCAAAACCTGGACCGGTGAATGGTGGAAATTTGGTGGAGGTGGTACAGCATGGGACGCAATAGCATATGACCCCGAATTAAAATTGATATACATCGGAGTTGGAAACGGGTCTCCATGGAACCGGGATATTCGTAGTCCGCAGGGTGGCGACAACTTATATTTATCATCTATTATAGCCTTAAACCCTGACGATGGATCACTGAAATGGCATTATCAAACCACCCCAGGCGATACCTGGGACTATACTGCTACTCAGCAAATTATTTTGACCGATCTTGAGGTTAACGGCACTGTCAGAAAAGTACTGATGCAAGCTCCTAAAAACGGATTTTTTTATGTCATAGATAGAACAAATGGTGATTTCATTTCTGCCGAGCCCTATGTTTATGTCAATTGGGCCAAAAGTATTGACAAAATTACGGGAAGGCCAATAGAAGCAGAAAATAGCAGATATCCCAATATGAATACAGAAATTGCACCCTCCGCAGCTGGTGGTCATAATTGGCAGCCGATGGCGTATAGTCCGGTAAGTGGACTGGTATATATCCCTGCGCGGGAATTTGGAATGTTTTATGGCCAACCTGCAGATTTTAATTTTACGGATGATGGGCGTAGCTGGAATACCGGTTCCGAATTCAATGCTGCAAATGAAGTTCAGGAAGACACTTTAGCGCGACAATTCTATGGAAAATTAATCGCCTGGGATCCCATAGGGCAAAAAGAAGTATGGAATGTAAAACAACCTTCGGCATGGAATGCAGGGGTCCTTGCCACTGAAGAATTTGTATTTCAGGGCACTGCCGAAGGAGACCTGGTCGCATTTGACGCATTTACTGGTGATAAGGTGTGGTCCTACCCTCTTGGCACCGGGATAATTGCCCCTCCAATTACCTATCAGGTAGATGGAATACAATATATAACCATCCCAGTAGGTTGGGGAGGAGTACTTGGACTTTGGATGAAGTTTACAGATCAGATCAATCCTGGAACCATTTATACTTTTGCCTTAGGAAAGCAAGGGCAGCTACCGGATTTTCCAAAAAAAGAAACAAAACAACTAGTGAGGCTTGAATTTGAAGCCTCAAAAGCAGAAATCCAACATGGTGAAAAATTATATCTGAGATATTGTTCGTCCTGCCATGGAGGAGGTGACAAGCCCAGCGGAGGAGGAAGTATCCCCGATTTAAAATATTCCGCCCCTGAAATATTTGAAATGTTCACTGAAATTGTACAGGGTAATTTTTTGCAAAAAGGTATGCCTGATTTTAAAGATCGCTTAAATGAAAATGACATTCTAGCTGTTAAGAACTACATTTTGGACAGTTCAAAACAACAGCGTGAAGCACAATAAAACAGTAAAGTAAAATGATAAAACCATAATTATGAGTACCAGTAAAAGACATAAACCACAAACATTTAGTAAGAGCACTTTTTATTTTATGGGCCTTTTTGCGTTGGCTCTTGCCGGTTTCTGGCCTACCTACTTTGCCAAATTTTTTGATGGCACTGCAGATTTTACCTTTTACCTGCACTTCCATGCCGTGCTGGCAGTACTTTGGATATTATTTCTAATTGTTCAACCACTTTTAATTAGAAAGAAGCAATTTGTGTTGCACAGAGCTATTGGCAAATTCTCTTATATTTTGGTACCCCTTATTTTTCTTTCTATAACATTGCTTGCACATAGTCGAATCACCGGGGAAGAAGAGAATCTGGGACTCAGCCTTTGGATACCATTTAAAGATCTCATTATCTTCACATTTGGTTATGGTGTGGCAATAAAGTATCGTAAAACTATGCCGATACATGCGCGGGGTATGATAGTAGCGGGAATAGTGCTTATAGAACCTGCACTTGCCAGGCTAATAATGAATACGTTTTTTGCAGATGGAGGGTTTATACCCGCAGGATACCTCACCTCTATAGGGCTGCTTTACTCCTTACTAATAATTTTAATTATAGCTGAGCGTAAAGAAAAAAAGGGGCGTTGGGTCTTTCCCGTGACTCTGGGCCTCTACATATTTGTACATTCCGTGATTGTATTACAATATTCCGTTCCGGGATGGCAGGCGCTTGCGAAATGGTTTGCTGGCCTGCCATTAACCTGAACATCAAATCCAGAATTAAAATGAAAAAAGTAATCCTATTTTCTATGGTGGTGTTGGTCAGCACTTTGACCTATTCCCAAAAACCACGTGCGCGCGATTTAGGGGTACCGTTCGACGGAAAATCAGGTAAATTAAATGCAATCACAGATGTAAAAGGTGTTGAAGTTGGGCACAGTACAATCATTTCCGGAAGTGGAGAAAATACAGTAGGTAAAGGTCCGGTGAGAACCGGGGTTACTGCTATATTTCCAAGGGGTAAAAAATTCAGCCCCGTATATGCCAACTGGTACAGCCTTAATGGCAATGGTGAAATGACAGGAACCACCTGGATAACAGAATCTGGATTTTTGGAAACCCCAGTTATGATCACTAATACAAATAGCGTAGGCGTGGTACGTGATGCCGTATTGAAGTGGTACGTGGATACAGATTGGTATAAGGGGGAAGATTGGTGGTACACTTATCCGGTGGTGGCTGAAACATATGATGGGTTCCTCAATGACATTTACGGTTTTCATGTTGAGGAAAAACATGTTCTGGAAGCTATCAATAATGCCAACAGCGGTAAAGTAGAAGAAGGTAATGTCGGTGGCGGAACCGGGATGATGTGCCTGGGATTTAAAGGCGGTATTGGAAGCTCTTCCAGAATGGTTGCCATAAAAGATAGTACATATACCCTTGGGGTTTTAGTACAGTCTAACTTCGGTAGCAGAAGGAACCTGAATATTGCAGGAGTACATGTTGGCAGGGAATTACAGGATACCTTAAGAACAGAATTCAAAGGCCCACCGGACTCGCGCAGGCAGGAAGGGGACGGATCCATTATAGTGATCGTGGCCACGGATGCACCCTTGCTTCCACATCAGTTAAAACGTATAACACATCGCGTGACAATAGGAATGGGAATTGTTGGTGGCCGCGGTAGCAACGGCTCGGGAGATATATATCTGGCTTTTTCCACAGCCAATGAAAATGCCTTCAACAGGGAAGGAAACAGCACAATTCAGACGCTTTCCAATGACCAGATGACACCACTTTTTGAGGCTACAGTACAGGCCGTGGAGGAGGCTATAATCAATGCCATGGTCGCAGCAGAGACTATGGAAGGTATTAATGGGAATAAGGCCTATGCCCTGCCACACGATTTGTTGATCGATATTTTAAAAAAGTATAAGAAAATTGAATAGCCGTGTGATAAGCTGATATTGAAAGTTAAAAGCCTACCCCTGACCCTCTCGGGGTGGGAAAGTTGATTAACATGATTACCCTCACCCGTATGTTCACGCTAATAAGAACAGGTGTTTTGTGAAACAAAATGTGTTGAGAACCAGAAGCAAATACCAGTTAAAGTAATTTCTCTGTTTCGTCCTATTGCCGACGGGTTTGTTAAGGTAACCAATAACTAATTTTGTTTAAAAATGCTATAAACTGTTATACGCTTTCAGCACAGTTTCAATCTGTTGATCCACTTCCTTGTCGATGAATTTTTTTTCCGGATGCTTATCCAGCCATTTCAATGTTCGTTTAATTCCTTCTGCAAAAGGAATAGTGGCCTTATAGGCAGGGACAAAAGTTTTTATTTTAGTGTTGTCAAAAATGACACTTTCCGCCTTGTCCGCGAGCAATGTTCCAGTAAATGAAGGGGCTATTTTACAGATAAAATCTGAAGCAATATGTACAACTCTCGCTTCCCTGCCCAGACTGTCTGCCAAAATTTTGTAGATGTTGTTCCAGCTTAATATTTCATCTGAGGTAATATGGAAAGCATGGCCAATCGCCTGGGTCAGTCCCAAAAGCCCTACCAACCCTTTGGCAAAATCATCGGCATGTGTCACTGTCCAAAGAGACGTCCCATCTCCGTGAATAATAATTTCCTTGCCTTTGAGAATTCTATCGGCAGTGGTATAACTATCAAATCCACCAATTGCAATTGGAATAACAGTATCATAGGTTAAAGAAGGTCTTACGATGGTAATGGGAAAGTCCTCTTCACTATATGCCAGTTGCAAACGCCTTTCGCATTTGATTTTGTCATTGGAATAATCCCATAAATTATTGCACAATGGTGTGGACTCAGTAATTATCGGATAGCTCAATGGGGTTTGATAACAGGAGGCCGAACTTATAAAGATATACTGTTTAGTTTTTCCTTTAAACAAATCAATATCGCGTTCAATATCCTCCTGTGTAAAGGCAATCCAATTAACTACAACATCCCAGCTATGATCTTTTAATTCAGCCAAATCGTCTGGTTTATTGATATCACCTACAATAGATTTTGCACCCTCCGGTACTACTTTTGAAGTACCCCTGTTAAGAAGGTACAAGTCTATTCCCCTGGCAATTGCGAGGCGGCTACTCGAAGTACTAATATTTCCTGTACCCCCTATAAATAAAACTTTCATCCTTTTAATTTTTGTTGCAATTTAATGGATTTATCCCTGGTAAAAGTCGCCTGGTCGTACAATCTTCTTGTCCTCCATAGCTTAAAACTTGAAAATTATTAAATGCTTACCTTTTGAGATAGAAGTAAAAAGTGTATTTAGAGTAAGTAATTTTATCGCATGATTAAGAACATCCAGCTCAGAGTTAATTTAGAGGAGCTAGCTCAAAAAGGAATTTTAAGGAAAAAAGCTGCGCAAATGCTCGGATTTCCTGAAGAAAAAGTCAACATTAAGATAAAACGAAAGTCAATAGATGCAAGAAAACCTGCAGTTGTCTTCAATTTTAAAGTAGAAGTTTACATCAATGAACAAGTTCCCAATGACGGCATTCAATCCTTTAATTATAAAGATGTTTCCAGGGCCAAAGCCGTTCATATCATCGGTTTCGGGCCGGCCGGAATGTGGGCAGCACTCCGTTGCCTGGAATTGGGCTTTAAACCAATTATTCTGGAGAGAGGAAAAAATGTAAGGGAACGAAGGAGAGACTTAAAAGCAATTAACCAGGACCATTTGGTGAATATAGATTCTAATTATTGTTTTGGAGAAGGAGGTGCAGGAACTTACTCTGATGGCAAATTATATACACGAAGCTTAAAACGGGGAGATGTAAGAAAGGTTTTTGAAAGTCTCGTACATCATGGGGCAAGTGATCAAATCCTGATTGAAGCCCACCCCCATATTGGAACGAATAAACTACCTAAAATAGTAACCAACATCAGAGAAACGATATTACACCATGGTGGGGAAATACATTTCGAAAGCAGAGTAACAGATTTAATTGTAAAAAACGACAAACTAGGTGCAATAGAATTAATAGACGGCAGGGAGATGAAGGTGGAAAGGGTAATTCTGGCAACCGGACATTCTGCCAGAGATATTTATTATATGCTGCACAAAAAAAGTATTCAACTTAAAGCCAAATCTTTTGCCATGGGGGTTCGGGTAGAACACCCGCAACATATTATAGATACCATTCAATATCACTGTAAAGGAAAACGTAATGAATTATTGCCAGCTGCAGCCTATAGTTTGGTCCATCAGGTTAAAAACAGGGGAGTTTACTCCTTTTGTATGTGCCCGGGTGGTTTTATCGTGCCTGCTGCAACGGCCGCGGGGGAAGTGGTGGTCAATGGAATGTCTCCTTCCAAAAGAAATAATCTATTTGCCAATTCGGGGATTGTGGTAGAGATTAATGTGGCTGAAGACCTGCCAAAATATGAAAGTTACGGGGTTTTAAAAGGACTCGAATTTCAAAAAGACCTGGAGCGCTTGGCGTTTACCTCGGGAGGCAGGAACCAAACCGCCCCGGCACAACGTTTAACGGATTTCGTGGAAGGACGTTTATCAACAATACTAAACCCCTGCTCCTATCAACCAGGATTAAAAGCAGCCCCATTGCACTCCTTGCTTCCTAAACTCATAGGGAGTCGATTACGCTCTGGCTTTAAGGTATTTGGAAATAAAATGATGGGATATTATACTTCAGAAGCAAATATTGTTGGAGTAGAATCCAGGACCTCTTCTCCCCTAACCATTCCTAGAAACAAAAGTCTGGAACACCCGGAAGTTAAAGGACTATTTCCATGCGGTGAAGGTGGTGGATATGCCGGTGGTATTATTTCTGCCGCCATGGATGGTGAACGAAGTGCTGAAGCCGCTACCCGGGGACTATAAGTCGCCTTATTGTAAATCCCTGAATTTTGAAATAAGCATACTTATCTATGCTATTTATTGCTTAAATTTAAGGAAAAGAATGTAGTGATGTTACACAACAGATTTTGGCAGGCTTTCTTCGCCCTTACACCTATAATTACTGTACTCATAGCAATTGTAGCCTATATCATTTTCTTTTTGTCACTGATGCATAATGCAAGTGAAATGGAAAGTTCTGGAAATTTCCGTACATCTCTTATCCTGGGTGAAATTGGATTGTTTTTTATTCTTATCATTCTGTCGGTGTTCCTTTCTGTCGCCAGTCTGGTTTTTTACGTCATACATGCTGTACAGAACCCTAATCTTAAAGAAAATAACTTATTGATAGTTTGGATTTTATTGTTTGTGTTTGTTAGCGGTATAGGGCAACTGATTTACTGGATCATAGAAATCCTGAACAAGAAGAAAACATAATTTCCAAATAATAAAAGCCATGAGCAACAGACGCGTCTTTATTAAAAAAACACTTTTGGGTGCCGCCGCCGTTACCCTGCCCTGGAATGTTTGTCCCGGGGTGCTTAGCAGTAGGAGCATTTCTAATAAAACACCTAAAATATCCCTGGCACAATGGTCCTTACACCGGGCATTGGAAAAAGGTGAAGTCCGGGCAGAAAACTTTGCCCAGATAGCAAAGAACCGTTATGATATCCAAGCAATTGAATATGTAAATCAGTTTTATGTTCAGAACGCCAACAATCAGGAATTCTGGAACCAAATGAAAAAAAGGGCGGATGATGTAGGTGTTAGAAGTCTGTTGATAATGGTTGACAATGAAGGCGAATTGGGGAATCCCGATGATAAGTTAAGAAAGAGTGCTGTAGAAAATCATTATAAATGGATACATGCCGCCAAACTTCTCGGCTGTCACTCTATACGGGTAAATGCTTTTGGCAAGGGTACCAGGGAACAACTACGCAATGCATTGGTCGATGGTCTGGGGCAATTATCAAGCTATGGTTCGCAAGAGCAAATAAACGTATTGGTAGAGAATCACGGTTTACATACTTCTGATGGCGCCTATATGACTGCAATTATTAGAGAGGTTAACAATTCCTATTTAGGTACTTTGCCCGACTTTGGGAATTGGTGCCTTAATGCCGAATGGGGTAGCACAAACAACAGTCGGTGTACAGAATTGTATCCACACGAGCAAGGGGTGGCAGATTTTCTCCCATTTGCTAAAGGCGTTAGTGCAAAGTCTTATAATTTTGATCAGAATGGGAAGGAGACTTATCTCGATTATCCCAAATTGCTGAAACTGGTAAAGGATGCCAATTTTGATGGTTTTATCGGTATTGAATATGAGGGAAATCAATTAAGTGAACACGAGGGGATTATAGCCACCAAAAAACATATCGAAAATATCTGGAAATCGTTGCAATAATTGTGTTGTTTACTAGGGCAAGCACGGTATCCACAGGCTGGCTATCCCGCCTAAACAATGTTCTCCTCAGGTCATACTTATACCAAATCAGTATCAACTTTCACTATAGACTGGAAGAACCAATTTAATCAGAAAATATAAAATTGGTTCCAGATTGATATATTAAAACTCCCAGGGTAGATTTGACAAAAGTTGTAGCGGTAAATTGTAGATTGGAATTAATTGTTCAGTTCGCCGGAAGTACCATAATTTCATCTCTCGTGATAACTTTGATACTATTCATCATATCATTCGACTTGCGATTATCCATTATGGCCACTGCGGCCCCCGACCAGCTGTGCCATTGTAAAAAGTAAGCGGCCTTACCGGCAAGGGTAGTTGCCAAATCCAATTCGTTCCAGTTACCGTAACTCCCGTCCTTAGGACCGGTTTCACTCATAACCAGTGTTTTACCCAGAGATTTTAAATGGTCATAATCCGGAAATCCGGGTGCATGGCCGTAATGATCTATGCCTACGAGGTCTACATAGTCCGATCCGGGATAATAGGCATTAACATCAGCATTCCATCCTAAGTTGGGTAGCACTGAGTAGGTCCAGATAAGATTATCAAGGCCATAATCAAAAGTCAAAGTGTTATACAAATCTTGCCACATGGCCTTAAAATCGGCCATATTTGTTTGTTCGTTATTATAGGCGTTAATCCCCCACCAAAAAAAATCACCGTTCATTTCATGAAATGGACGCCATATCACCGTCACTCCGGCATCCTTCAGTTTCTGCAACGCCGATGCAATATGATCCACTTCCCTTCTGTAGCTCGACTTTGCACTGCTTTCCTGAGAAATTTTTAATAATGATCTAAGCCGTATTGAATCCTTATTAACTACAGTATTCCAATAGGTGTCGTAACCTGGAATAAACGGATTATCTGCATGCCAGCTCACGGTAACCAGACCACCCTCATTCCAATGATCTATAAGCGTATTTACCGGATAATTGCTACTGGGGTAGTATCCCAGGTCTGCTCCTATTATACCGACAAATTTGTTTGTTCTGCCAGCTAGCCGACCAACGTATTCCTGGTAGTAATCATTAGTAAGATCTGGGCCATCTCCGCAATGCTGACCGACAATGATCTTTTTCCCTGCAATTAGTTCATCAAAATAAGCCAAAATATTGACCTTATTTCTTGTGTCAGGCTCATCGCCGGACACGGCTTCAGAGGCGGCCGGCAATGATTTGAATTGACTTTCCGGTGTGGATATGGGTATCATAGGATCACTATGTTGCTGGCTGCAGCCAATAATAATAAGAATCAAAATAAACGAACCTATTTTATATGCGTAAGAAGTGTCAATGGTCATGCTTTAGAAATACCAATAATCATTCCAAAAATTCAGAATAATGTTTGGTGAAATAGAAATATAATCATAATTTTATGTAATCAGTTACGTAATTAATATTATTAAATATGTTTTTTAACAAAGTAGGTAAAATGGCAATTGGCAGCCGGCTCCGCATACTTAACGAACGGATTTCTGAAGATGCCGAACAGCTCTATCGCATTTATGGGGTGGACTTAAAACCAAAGTGGTTTCCTGTTTTTTATATCCTCTCAACCATTGAAAAATGCGCTATCACAGAGATTGCGTATGAGATTGGGCATTCTCACCCATCAGTTTCCAAAATCGTAAAGGAAATGGCCAAGGCAGGCCTGGTGTCCGAAAAACCTGATAAAAATGATGGTCGGAAAAATATAATATCGCTTACCAAAAAGGGTCATAATGTGGCTGCAAAGATAGAGGATCAGTATGCCGATGTAGACCAGGCAATTGAAGAAGCCCTGGAGCATACTACGCATAACCTATGGATTGCCCTTGAAGAATTTGAATATATGATGGATCAAAAATCCCTGCTTGGTAGGGTATTGGAACAAAAGAAAAAAAGAGAAGCCAAAAAAGTTAAAATTGTTCCTTATAAAGAAAAATATCGCGCACATTTTAAAAACTTAAATGAAGAATGGATCAGAAAGTATTTTAAGATGGAAGAAATGGATCACAAAGCACTGGATCATCCCAAAACATATATTTTAGACAATGGAGGCCATATTCTTGTTGCCTTATATGAGGGCGAGGTCGTCGGGGTTTGTGCTCTGATAAAAATTGATCAGCCGCCATATGACTATGAGCTGGCCAAGATGGGAGTATCCCCTATGGCTCAGGGCAAAGGAATTGGGTGGTTATTGGGTAAGGCCATTATTAATAAGGCCAGTTCTCTTGGAGCTAAAATGCTGTATTTGGAGAGTAATACGGTATTAAAACCGGCAATTTCGCTTTACCGAAAACTAGGTTTTTGTAAAATTTCCGGAATACCTACTCCATATAAGCGATCCAACATACAAATGGAATTGAAATTAAATCGCTAAACTATGCACGCAAATAAAATTGCCATTGTAGTTAAGAATGATCTTTTAGATTGGCAAAAATTAAATGTTGTGGCCTTTCTGTCGGGCGCCGTTGCCATTGGACTCCCAGAAACTCATGGAAAGGCCTTGATTTCTGCTTCGGGTTCAGAGTACCTGCCTTTTTTGCGCCAACCTGTAATTATTTATGCCGCCAATACCAGCGGGGAAATCAAAAGAGCATTTAACAGAGCTAAAGACAGGGAACTTAAGATTGGGATTTATACGGATCCGCTTTTCACAACAAATCAGGAATCGGATAATATTGCGGAAATCTCTAAAGTTTCGGATGACCAGCTAGATCTTGTCGGAATTGTCCTCTACGGAGAACTTCGCAAGGTAAACAAGGCTCTTAATAAATTAAAATTCCACAAATAGTATAACAGTTAAATGCGTCTACTACCATCGTGCGTTGTGTTGGGTTTCTTTAAGCCTCAAGGGCTTTTTTTACATATACCTTTGCTAAATGTGTACGGTAATCTGCGTCCGCAAAATGATCGCTCATTACATCGACCCCATCCGTAGCGCGGGACGCTGCATCACTACTACCATTGTACGCCTTCTCTACTGCTGAGGCTCTGTATGGCGAATCGGCCACACCGGTAATCCCTACTCTAACATTATTACCATCCTTAACTGCCGCAACTCCAACAACTGCAAAACGCGAAGCGGACTGATAAAATTTATGATAGCTACCTGCCGTTACCTTTGGCAATCTGACAGCGGTAATAATCTCATCATCCGCCAGGGCCGTAGTGAAAATTCCCTGAAAAAAATTGTTTGCTTCAATAACTCTGGAACCCTTCTTGCCCACTACCTCAATTTTTGCCTCACAGGCCAATATCACCGCCGGATAATCTGCCGATGGGTCGGCATGCGCAAGACTGCCACCAATTGTTCCCCTGTTCCTTACCTGAACATCTCCAATGGTTTCAGCAGCCTGAGCTAAAATATTCAATTCGGACCTAATTAAGTCAGATTTCAGAATTTCCTTATGGGTACAATTTGCCCCGATTACAATTTCATTTCCGTCTTCGGTAATCGAGTTCATACCGGCAATACCTGAAATATCGATAAGCCATTCGGGCCTGTTAAGTCTCAACTTCATAGCCGGAATTAGGCTATGTCCGCCTGACAAGATTTTGGCATCATCTCCATACTTATCCAGAAGATCTACAGCCTCCTTTACTGAAGCGGCTTTTATATAATCAAATTTTGATGGTATCATTTTCTTGTGATTTTAATTTTGCATTGCTTTCCAAACACGCTGGGGTGTAAGCGGCATTTGAATATCTGTAACCCCCAGATGGGCCACGGCATCAACCACAGCATTTACCACTGCCGGTGTAGAACCAATAGCCCCCGCCTCACCAGCGCCCTTAACACCTAATGGGTTATGAGGGCATGGCGTTGTTGTCCTGTCTGTTTCTATCATAGGCAGATCGTCTGCCCTTGGCATGGCATAATCCATATAAGAACCATTGATCATCTGCCCGGCTTCATCGTACACTACTTCTTCCAAAAGAGCCTGACCTATACCCTGAACCACTCCTCCATGAATCTGACCATCAACTATCATTGGGTTCATAACATTGCCCACATCATCGCAGGCGACGAATCTTTTTAGATCAACTTTTCCGGTATCCTTACAAACCTCCACAACGGCAATATGGGCGCCAAAAGGATAGGTGAAATTTGAAGGATCGTAGAAGCTCGAGAAATCGAGTCCCGGTTCCAGTCCTTCCGGATAATCATGTGGTACATAAGCCGTTAATGAAACGTCGCCGAATGACACTGATTTATCGGTTCCTTTAACCGTCCATTTCCCATCGGCATATTCAAGGTCTTCTTCAGCGGCCTCCAATTTATGAGCAGCTATTTTTGCTCCTTTCTCTAAAACTTTATCTATACTTTTAATAATTGCACTTCCTCCAACTGCCAAACTTCGGGAACCATATGTTCCCATTCCAAATGCTACCTGATCTGTATCCCCATGAACTATTTCAACATCATCCATGGCTATCCCGAGCTTATCTGCCACAAATTGGGCAAACACCGTTTCATGTCCCTGTCCATGAGAATGTGCTCCTGTAAAGACCGATACCTTGCCTGTAGGTTGTACCCTTACATGGCCAACCTCATACAACCCGGCCCTGGCGCCAAGAGCACCAACTACTGCTGAAGGCGCAATTCCACAACCTTCAATATATGTAGATATCCCTACCCCTAATAGTTTCCCATTTTTACGAGCTTCCTGCTGTTCTTTTCGAAAGTCTTCGTAACCCAGCATCTCCAGTCCTCTTTTGAGGGTGGCTTCATAATTACCACTATCGTATTGCAACGCAACCTGGGTTTGATATCCCGGCTGCGTGATACCATCAAAGGGAGGTATAAAGTTTTTGAACCTAATTTCTGCCTGATCCATATTCATCTCGGATGCAGCCTTGGACAATATTCTTTCTAACAAGTAGGTTGCCTCAGGGCGACCGGCTCCCCGATATGCATCAACAGGAACGGTATGCGTAAATGGAGCGGTAACATTCAAATGTATCAACGGGGTAGTGTATACCCCCTGGAATAAAGTACCGTGTAAATAGGTAGGTATGGCCGGTGCAAAGGTTGAAAGATAGGCCCCCATGCCACAATATTCATCGGTCAGGTGTGCCACAATTTTACCCTCCTTATCAAATCCCATTTTAGAAGTAACCATATGGTCCCTGCCATGGGCATCTGTCAGAAAGGCTTCACTTCTGTCCGAAGTCCATTTTACAGGTCTTCCAATTTCCCTGGAGACCCATGTTAAAAGGGCTTCTTCTGTATAATGGTAAATTTTACTGCCAAATCCTCCTCCAACATCATGGCTCACCACCCTTACCTTGTGTTCGGGTATTCCCAAAGCAAAAGCGCATAGTAATAATCTAATTAAATGAGGGTTTTGGGTACTGGTATAAAGCGTCCATTTGTCTCCATTGACATCATAATCTGCGATATAGCTTCTTGGTTCAATAGCATTGGGTGCCAGGCGCTGATTCCTGAATTCCATCTCCGTAACATGATGTGCTGCCGATAGCGCAGCTTCAACCTCAGCCCTGTCATTTCCAATGCACCAGTCAAAGGCTGCATTATCTTTCCATTCATCATGTACCTGCGGGGCCCCACTCTTCATTGCCTCTCTAGGATTGGTCACAGCCGCTAACTCCTCATAATCCACTTCCACGAGTTCTGCCGCATCTCTCGCTAATTCAAGGCTTTCCGCAATAACTATTGCCACGGCTTCTCCCAGATGTCTGATTTTGTCTTTCGCCAGAAGTGGATGTTTGGGTTCCCTCATGGTCTCCCCATTTTTGAAGTTCACCTGCCAGCCACAGGGTACACCATAATCACCACATTGGTCGTTGGAAGTGTATACTGCCACCACACCACTTGCCTTTAAAGCAGCTGAAGTGTCCACTTTTAATATTCTGGCATGAGCATACGGACTCCTTACGAAGGCCGCCTGGGTCATTTTCGGTAATTTAATATCGTCGGTATACTTACCTGCGCCCTTGAGAAAACGGGCATCCTCTCGCCTCTTTACTGATTTTCCTATGAAATTTCCCATGAGTTATCCGTTTATTTTCTCAGCTGCATGCTGAATAGATTTAACTATGTTGTGGTAACCAGTACACCTGCAAAAATTACCTTTCAATCCTTCGCGAATCTCTTTTTCGGTAGGATGGGCATTGTTCTTTAGAATATCTGCTGCAGTCATCACCATCCCCGGGGTACAAAATCCACATTGTAATCCGTGATGTTCCTTGAATGCTTCCTGTATCGGGTGCATTTCAATTCCATTTGCCATACCTTCTATTGTTGTAATCTCGCATCCGTCGGCCTGTACTGCAAGAATGGTGCAGGATTTCACCGCATCCCCATTCAGTGTGATAGTACAAGCACCACAGCCACTGGTATCACAACCAATATGCGTCCCGGTAAGATCAAGGACTTCACGCAGGTATTGCGAAAGGCTCAGCCTGGGAGCTATATCATGGGCATAAACCTTCCCATTGATCGTTAGTGTTATGTTCATATGTTTTAGATTAAAGTTTATTTTCCCGATCTACTTTACTTGCTAAGTTTTGGCTTGCTGTTGTTCTTCCAATTGTGTTTCCATGGCATGAAAAAATTGTTTGGACAACGTACTCACAACACCGCTCATAATTCTTTGTCCCATCCTGGCCAACATTCCGGACATTCTGGCCTCTCCTGTATAATAAATTTTGGTTGTTCCGGCCAGTTCCTCGTCGATTTTCATGCTTATCTCAGCCACAACATTGCCCATTTTACTTTTCTGGTCCACCACCAGCACACAACGTTGATTCTCTACTTTGTTCTTTATGGCCAACTCCCCTGCAAATTCGCCCTTAACCGGGCCCACTTTTATTGCTGACAAAGCATGATAAGTATCCTGTCCTTTTTCTTTGAGTTCTTTTATTCCGGGGGTTACTTTTTCAAGGACAACCGGGTTCATTACCATCTTCCAGAAAATGTCCGGAGTAGTATTTAAAGTGTAGTTTCCTGAAATTTTCATGTGAAATTATTGGGTCTATGAAGATAAAAATTAAGATGAGAATTATTGAAGTTTTTAACTATTTTTTTATGTAATTGATATAAAAATTATATCCGTATCGGGTACAATGTAATTTTCTAAAAATAAATCTGTCGATTTATTAAATTTCGCCTTTTCCTGGTCTCATGAATTACACGTTTCAAACTATCCATATTATGTGCCGAGGCCAAAACATCTATATAAGGAAGCGCTGTTTTCATTCCAACAGCTTCCGGAGAAAAGTTGGGGCTACCCGCAAGGGGGTTTAACCAAATTACTTTCCTCGATTTTTTATAAATTGACTTCATTGCCGATCTCATGATATCTGGTTCCCCGGTATCCCATCCATCACTCAGAATATAAACAATAGTTTTACCGTCCAGATGACCGTAACTGTATGTTTCGATAAAATCCGAGAGACAACTCCCAATCGTAGTACCTCCTGACCAATGAGGTACCCGCTCAGAAATAATATCGAACGCTCTTTCAAATTCGTGATTATTCAAAATTTCACTAACTCTGTGAAGTGCTGTACTAAACACAAAAGTTTCTATTTTGTCATATGCATTTTGAAATGCATAAATTAGATGAACGAAAAACCTGCTATAGAGGTCCATAGACTTACTCACATCACAAAGCAGAACCAACTTCATCTTTTTCTCCTTTTTTTCACTGAAAATGAGGTTTTGCATTTCGCCCCCTCTGCGCATATTAGCCCTGATGGTCTTTTTAAGGTCTACCACTTTATGTTTCTTCGATTTTTTCTTTAGTCGACTTTTCTGATGCGCAAGCTTTCTGGCTAATCTTTTAAGCAGGCTCATCATCAATTGCATTTCATCATTGCTCAAATCCTGAAAGTCTTTTTTAGCAAGAACTTCAATGTCGCTATATGTACTCACACTTTTCTCTTCCGTGGACGGCACAAGATTTAACCAATCTTTTAATGCATTGAACTGCGCTTCCCTATTTTGGACCGCATCAGTTGCCTTTTTAACGGGCTTATCTTGCTTTAACTTTGAGTCGACCGCCTTTGCAATTTGATCCCAGAACTCAGTATAACAATCGATAAAGACATTGAACTGGTATTTGTTTTTAGCCAGAACCGCCCTGAGAGACTGCCGAAAAAGGCGCTCCTCACCTAAGGGTATCATGGTAATGGCCCTTAAGGCATCTGCTTCCTCCGAAGGGCCCAGGTTAAAGCCCTTTTTTCTAAGAAATCTACAGAATAATACCATATTGGCAGAAAGTGCTGTTTGGTATGTTAGAGGTGCTTGCTGCATTATACTATAGTTAGCCCGGACTAATTTTTTAAAATAAGGCTATAACTTATCCGATCCTGGACACCACACCCGTTTTTTCCAATAATTCAGAGAGTGCATCTGTCGTTCGCCTTATATCCTGCCAGTCTTTGAGTACCACGCCTAAAGTACTCTCCACAATTTGCTTATCCAAATGAGACAAATGTAGTGTAGCCAGGGCTCTGGCCCAATCTATCGTTTCTGATATTCCAGGTGTTTTCTCCAGTTTAAGATGTCTCAATTCTTGCATAAACAGACAGATCTGTTTGCCGAGTTTGCTATCTATACCCGGTACCCGGGCATTGACAATTGCAAGCTCTTTCTCAAAATCCGGATAATCTATCCACAGGTACAAACACCTTCTTCTCAAGGCTTCGGACAACTCTCTTGTTCGGTTTCCGGTTAGGATTACATATGGCTTTTTATTAGCGGTAATAGTGCCAATCTCAGGAATGCTTACCTGCCAATCGGATAAAACCTCTAACAAAAAACTCTCAAATTCCTCATCAGCCCTGTCAACTTCATCGATCAGTAGAACAGATTGCTTGCTGTTTGTTATTGCTTTAAGAATGGGTCTTTTCAGCAAGAACTTATCGGAAAAGACGTCCTTTTCCTTTGCTTTGATATCTTTTGACTGACTTTCCTGCATTTTCAAATAGAGCAGTTGGCGCTGATAGTTCCACTCGTAAAGCGCATGGGTACTATCCAGACCTTCATAACATTGCAAACGGATTAATTCTGAATTCAAGGCTTTGGCAATTACTTTGGCGATCTCAGTTTTACCCACACCTGCAGGGCCTTCAACAAGTAGGGGTTTTTCTAATTTTAAAGCGAGGAAGACGGCCATTGCGATGGTATCCTCAATTATATAGTTTTGCTTCAAAAGCATTTTGCGAATATCATCCAGTTCGACATTTTTCATTGCAAATTAATCTCTGTGTTAGGAGATTAAGATACCTAAAATCAACTTCCGGTACAAGTGTAATATCAGACCTGAATTTTAAGTCGAGTTAGTACCTACTTCGTCTCACAGATTATCTAACTGATTGCTCTTCTTATCTGCGCTTATCGTCCAGAAGAAACCGACAAAAAAGAAACTATCTGCTGCAGGCCTTATAGCTCTGTTGTCATAAAAGCCCTGGGCATTAGGCGTATCTGAAAATTGATAATTATTAATATTATTAAACCCCAGTACATTATTAACCGAGAAGTAGAGAATCTTTTGCTGATCTATTAAGTAAGCCCAATTAACGCTTAAGTTATTATAGGAAGGCGTTTTCAAGGACATAAAATCAGGGGTATTGGGGTCGTTATAAGGACGCCCTGCAGCATAGTTATAGGATAGTCCTACTTGTGATCTCCAGTCGGTTATAAAATATTTTGTCACCACAGAAAAATTGTGTTTTGCTGCAAAATTAGGTGTGGCCTGTTGGGTGTAGTTGCGATAATCGCGTTCCGTGTTTAAATAGGAATAAGAAATCCAGTAGTCCAGATAGTCTATACTCTGGTTGTCTCTCCAGAATAAATCAAGTCCGGATGCATATCCATATCCGGTATTATCAAAAACAGAATTAAATTGAGGCATTTCGTCGTTGTACTTGATCAAATTGTCATAATCCTTATAATAGGCCTCTGCTCTGAAAGTTCTACCATCACCCAAATATTGATAATTAAGAATATAATGGGACGTTTTCTCACTTTCTAAATCCTGGCCGAATTTAAGGTAGTCTGTAAGCGGGTTTTGATAAAAATCGCCATATGCCAGGGAGAATTGACCATTTTTGCTACTTTTATACGCCAATGAAACCCTTGGCGAAATAGTAAAATCCCCGAGGACAGCTGAATGCTCTGTCCGCAGCCCAAGTTTCATAGCGAACCGCTGGCTAAAGAATATATCGGCCTCCGTAAATAACGCCCCCAGCTCGTCTTTATAACCGCTCTTAAATTCAAAACCGGCATCCGCGGAAAATGTCTCCCTGTAATCAGTAAGAAAATATTCAGCTCCCATACTAATATTCAATCGGCTGTTAAATCCTTTTTGCAGCTTGACTTTAAGATGTGTTGCAGTTTCTTTTGCGTCTATAGTATCGTCTATAATTCCGATTTTATTGGAATCGAGTGAAAGGCCTAGACCGGAGGTTAAGGTCCAGTCATTTTCAAAAAAATACTTGTATGATGAATTAAAGTATAGGTTGTTGTTCTTTAATTGAAATCGCACAAATTCGTCATAATTAATATCCTGCTGTTCAATATCTAAATTACTATGGCTGTATGCTGTGTACAATTTGAACATATTCTTTTCACCTTTACTTCTAAAAACCGCCTCGCCAGAAAATGATTCATATGGGCGGTTCCAGCGAACCCCCTGACTAGAAGGTAGTAAGGCTTCATAGGGCGCAAGATTTATATAACTGGTATTTATACTCAGTGATTCATCACCCCAAATCTTTGTGTGTCCCAATCCTGCACCTACAGACATTATTGAGATGTCTGTTTTCTCCTGCGCCGGGATATCGGTCGTATTCAGCAAAAGTACAGAAGAGAGCGCTTGTCCGTATTCCGCAGAATAGCCCCCTGTACTAAAGGTAATGCCTTTAAATAAAAAAGGTGAAAACCTGCCCCTGGTAGGTATATTATTTGCTGTGGCACTAAAGGGTTGAAAGACTCTTAAACCATCTATAAAAACCTGTGTCTCCTCAGCAGCCCCACCCCTGACGAACAGCCTGCCATCTTCATTAACTGTACTTGTACCGGGTAAGGTTTGAAGCGCGGCTACAAAGTCGCCCGCAGCGCCTGCTGTGGTAACAATATCCAGGGGTTTAAGCACAGAAGCTTTTGAATTGTCCCCTGCCTCAAAAGTTCCGGCTGTAAGTGTAACTCCGCTAAGCGCATTTACAGCTTCATATAAGACAATACTCAGTTCTTTAAAATAACTCACGTCACCTGGCTCATAATGGGTTTCGAAACCAATCATGGAAATTACGAGATTCTGAGTCCCGCTTTCTGTAGTTTCAAAGGAGAATTTCCCATTGGCATCCGTGCTGGCACCATCATAAGTTCCATCAAGATACACATTGGCACCAATAACGGCTGTTTCTTTATTATCGATAACCGTACCGGTTATGGTAGACTGACCTGATACTGATGAGGTATAAATAAAGAATATGAATATAAAAAATGGCTTAATCATTTTAGTTCGTTTTTTGATATTACAAAGATGTTGCTGGTCCTATATTTTTCCTAAATCAATACCCCGAACTGTAGATTAACCGTGCTGAATTGGACCCATTTGTTTGAACTGCAATTCGTCGCCCAAAATCGACAGTTGGGTAGACTTTAGTTTTTTAGAGCAGCAGTGCTGTGCATTTTTGTTCCATCATTAACAACAAAACTTTAAATATGAAAACTCTCGGACTCTTTTTAGGCTTATGCCTGACATTACTAACTACTTATTCTCAGGATACGCAGGGTGTATCCGTAACTGTAACCATTGAAAATGTATTAAACTCCAATGGTCAGATTCTAGGCGGACTTCATACCGTAGACACGTTTATGAAAGGACAGGGGGTGGATGGTTTTATGAACGATGCTAAAGCCGGTGAAATGACTTTCACTTTTGAAAACGTAACTCCCGGTTCTTATGCTGTATCAATCCTGCATGATGAGAACAGTAACATGGCTATGGATTTTGAAAGCAATGGGATGCCAAAAGAAAATTATGGTATGAGCGGAAATGCTATGGAAATGGGACCCCCAACCTTTGACGGGGCTAAATTTGAAGTGGCAGACAAAGATCTTGAATTAAAGATTCGCTTTTAGATAAAGTAAGTTTAATCTCATAGTACATTTAATTAAGGCCGGTATCGTTACCGGCCTTTTTGTGGTTTAAGCATTAAGTGCTACTTTTAAATTAGGAACAATCTATAAACCAAACACTTCCCCTGGCCAAAATGATAAAAAAATCATTCATACTTCTTTGGAGCATACTTGTCTGCAATTTTACTTTTTGTCAGACAGCTAAAATAGATTCTTTGAAAAATGCTGCAGTTTTAGCTGTTTCTGATTCAGGTAAAATTAAAATCCTCAAAGATATTTCATGGGAATACATTAACAATAGGGACAATGGGGAATTGGCACAGATTTATATTGACAGTATTTATAGTCTAAGTGAAAAGGCCAATTTCTCTTCGGGTACAGCTTTGGCAAATTACCAATCTGCCGTATTACAAAGGCAGCAGGGAAATTATAATAAGGCACTTGAATTTATCGATTTGAATCTCGATTTCTGGAAAACAAGAGAAAATGAATATGCCCAGGCCAACGGACTATACCAAAAGGCTGTAATCCTGGATGATCTGGGAAGTTTTGAAAAGAGTCTGGACATCTATTATTCAATTTTAAAAATTTACGAGGCGCAAAATGACGAGTTCAGTATAGCCACGACCTTAAATGCCCTGGGAGAAATATTTAAAAAAACCGGAAAATTGGACAAGGCCATGGAAAGTTATACAAGAGCCCTGACAATTTATACTAAGCTGGACAACCAAATGGAAATGGCCAATTGTAATTTCAACATTGGCGATGCCTTTCTCCAGCAACAAGATCTGGATAAAGCACTTTTCTATTTCAACAAATCGCTAACATTGGATGAATCTACGGACAGCCAGTGGGGCATCGCCTATGACGTAGAAGCGATTGGGAAGGTATACGGGTTAAAAGGAAATTATGCGGATGCAATCAATTATCATGAAAGAGCTTTAAAACTAAGACAAGAACTAAAGCAAAAAAAGGAATTGTCTATGAGTCATACCCAGTTGGGAAAGAATTATTTCTCGCTTGGCAATTATCCCAAAGCCCGTGAACATTTATCAGAAGCTATACGTATTACGGAAGAAATAGGTGCCAAACCAGAGTTACAAACCAATTATGATGCTATTTCACTACTTTTTGAAAAATCTGGGGACTTAAAAAGGGCGTTAGACTTCAAGAATAGATCCATTGCCTTAAAAGACAGCCTGTTTAATACAACCAAGTCCAAACAAATTGAAGAACTTCAGGTAAGATTCGATACAGAAAAAAAACAGTCCGCAATTGTGGCCCTTGAGAAAGATGCTGAAATAACAGATTTAAGGTTAAAACGCCAAACTACCATCAGAAATATTTTAATTGGTTTATCGCTGGTACTTGTTTTGCTGGCTTTGGCTTTATTCAACAGGTATAAATACCGGCAACGAATTAAACAGGAGGCCGAGGATAAAAAGAGATTGATTGAGGTAGAAAAGGCGAATACCGAGATTGAAAGGAAAAGAGTTGAAGAGCTCAAAAAGATAGATAGGTTAAAGGATGAGTTTCTTGCCAATACCTCACACGAATTAAGAACCCCACTCAATGGGATCATTGGTCTTTCCGAATCCCTAAAAGACGGTGCTGCTGGAAAGATGAATTCTAAAGCGATTGAAAACCTTGACATGATTACCAACAGCGGGAAAAGACTTTCGTATTTGGTAAACGATATACTGGATTTTTCAAAACTTAAAAACAGCGATTTGGAACTGTCTGTCGGGCCGGTTGATTTACAGGCAATTGCCAAAGTAATTTTAAAACTATCCGGACCACTCGTCCGTGATAAAAATCTTAAGCTGCAGACAAATATCACTAATGATATACCTCTTGTGATCGCAGATGAAAACAGATTACAACAAATTCTGCACAATCTGGTTGGCAACGCAATTAAATTCACTAAAAGCGGGTCTGTAGAAATAGGCGCTAAAACAAAGGACGGGATGGTTTACATCTCAATAACAGATACTGGCATCGGAATTCCCGAAGAAAATTTTGAAGTGATTTTCGAATCTTTTGAACAAGGTGATGGTTCTACGGCCAGAGAATTTGGCGGCACAGGCCTGGGGTTATCGGTTACAAAACAACTGGTAGAACTTCACGGAGGCACTATTGAAGTGAGTTCTAAATTAGGAGAAGGGGCTGTATTTACTTTTTCATTACCCGTAAGCGATGTTGAGCGCGAGGCAGCCATTGCCGATGGCATTGGGCTGGATACTGCGCAAAAAATAGATGAAAGTTCTGAAACAGATCAAGGTAACACAGTTATAACAACTGAGGACAGCGATGGCATCAGAATTCTGGTCGTGGATGATGAACCTGTTAATCGCAGAGTACTGGAAAATCATCTTACTCTTGCCGGATATAATGTTATTGAAGCCAGCAGCGGTAAGGAAGCCCTCGAAATTATTGAGCAGGAAGAGGACTATAACCTAATTCTTCTGGATGTAATGATGCCTGGTATGTCTGGTTATGAAGTATGTGAAAAAATCAGAAAGACCTATTTACCCAGTGAACTACCTGTGGTATTGCTCACTGCCAAGAACAGGGTCAGCGATTTAGTAATAGGATTCAATGTTGGTGCCAATGATTATCTCACAAAACCTTTTTCAAAAAACGAATTGCTCAGTCGGATAAAAACACATTTAAACCTCAACGGTATTCATAAGGCTACCAGTAAATTTGTGCCCACAGAATTTATTAAATCCGTAGGCCGTGAATCAATAACAGATATTTCTCTAGGCGATCATGTACAAAAAGAGGTAACCGTACTTTTTAGTGATATCAGACATTATACCCACCTTGCCGAAAATATGACACCACAGCAGAACTTCAAGTTTGTGAATGCCTATGTGGGTAAAATGGGGCCTTTAATTCAAAGCAATATGGGCTTTGTAAATCAATATTTGGGCGACGGTATAATGGCGCTTTTCCCTCATAAGGCAGAACATGCCCTACAGGCTGCAATAGATATGCAAAAGGCGATTCTGGAGTATAATATTAAAAGAACAAAAGACGGAAAAACTCCTATATCTATTGGAATTGGTATGCACACAGGATCTTTGGTTATGGGGATCATAGGTGATGTCAACAGGAATGATACTGCGATAATTGCAGATACCGTAAATACAGCTTCACGTATGGAAGGTGTGACTAAACATTACGGTGCCAATATCATTATCAGTGAGGACAGCTTAAAAACTATTGAAAATACAGATGGTTTTGGGCTTCGATTTTTGGGAAAGGTCAAGGCCAAGGGAAAAGATAATGCGATAGGTATTTATGAATGTTTTGATGGGGATTCTAATGAAATGGTCGAGTTGAAAAAGAAAACATTACCAGAATTTGAAAAAGGTCTGGAGTACTTTTTTGCTCACGAATTCCCCAGGGCTTCGGCCTCTTTTGACAGGGTATTGGGTAAAAATCCGGATGATTTAGTGGCCAAATATTTTGTAACCAAGTCTGCTGAATACACCATTGCCGGATCTCCCAAAGACTGGGATGTTGTAAATACCATGAAGGAAAAATAGTGATTTGTCGTTAACCTCAAATTCCCGGATACGCGGCTTGTTATTTCAAGGGCAAAACAATTGTGGTACCAGATTTGCCAGATTTAAGGCGCTTTAGGTGATATGCCGCCAGGGTATCTGCCGGAGAATTAGCTGAAATTGTCTGGAATGAAGTAAGCGCAGCCACCGCATCCTTTTTCATTTCTTCAAAGGCAGATAAATAGGATTGGATGCCATCTGTGTTCATCTGAGCCTCGGTTAATGGTTCAAAGGTGGCAACTGGTTTTGATTTTCCTTTAAGCAGCAATGATCCTATTGGTCTTCCAAAAAAATTAGGACATTGCGCCACTGTAGTTTCACTTACGCAAACACGTGTTCCTAATTGTTTATTGGCACTTTCGAGTCGGGCAGCTGTATTGATAGCATCGCCCAATGCCCTGTAATCCAATTGATTCTTGCTCCCAATATTTCCGATAATCACACTCCCGGTGTTTACACCAATTCTTGTTCGTCCAAGATCTAAGCCAAGTTTTTGTTTTTCCAGCGCGAATTTTTGTGCATAGGCATCCATTTCCAGGGCGCAGGTCACAGCTTTTTGTGCATGATCTTTTTGTACCACCGGTGCTGAGAACATCACTGCTATTGCATCGCCTACTATTTTAGAAACTGTACCTTCATGACGAAATACAATTTCTGTCATTCCTTCAAAATACTCATTGAGATATGCAACCAAAGTTGCCGGGTCCGATTGTTCAACCAAAGGTGTAAAACCCACAAGATCAGTGAAAACAAAAGTACATTCCCTGCGTTCCCCCCCTAATTTCAAATCAGCTGGATGTTTGATTAAATATTCTACCAAGTTTGGTGATACATAGGCCGAAAAGGCATTTTTTATCCATTCGTGTTTGCTTTCAAGAATTGTCAAGGCAAGGTTTTTTTCCCCTACAAAGTATCTTACTATTATAAAGGACGTCAGCGCCATGCCGGCAATGTTCATGGCGAAAAAGCCCAGCTTAATATTTTCCGGGAGATTATTTTTAAAAGGGTAAGTCCCTTCCAGAAATACAGAAACAATCAAAAGCACTATTAGGGCCACAAACCAGTATAATGCCTCTTTTCTTCCTTTTAATACCAATGCTCCCAAAGGAGATGTAAGCGACCAAATAATAACTGCACTGGATTCAGAAAAGCCGCCCAAAGAAATCATTAGAAAAAAGGGTAACATGAGGCTAAAGAACAACTGGCTAATTAAGAAAATGGTAAAACTCTTTGTTTTACTAAAAATGGCCAAACTGATTAATGAAATAATAGAATAAGTAAATGGAATCATACCTGCCAGTACTTCATCAAAATAGAAGTATAACAAGCCCCAAAAAAAGGCCATGACAGCCATGCTGCCGGCAAAGTTTATAAGCAAGGTTTTTTGAAGGCTAACCTCTTCGCTATCAACAGGATCTGCTCCTATTCTTCCAATTCTATTGAAAAAGCTATTACGCGATATCGTCTTCAAAACTTAATGCCGGTTTGGTGGTTTTAGTGAAGATACAAAAATTGAAAATCAGGTTCTCAGACTTTAATTTTATACATAAAATTATATAACAGTGAGGGGATACAAATATCTGTTGTGCTTACGGTGAAAGCCATTAAAAAGAGTATTCCGCCAAAAATATAACCGGCTAAAAAAAAGCCGATGTAAAATAGCGTAATTGTCCCTGCTAACCATACTGTGGCAATAGTGCAAGCAAATTTTATCTGCTTGGATCTGGGAGGTAATTTTGGTCTGCCTATGAGCTTCCTAATCCCAAAATTGTAGATGTAGTCAAAGGGATGGTTGGGCAAAATAATGCCGAGGAAAGCAATTAGCATCATAATTGAAAGTAACGGAATTCCGGCAGTGATAACGCCTGTTAATACAATGATACTGCAAAGAATAAAGCTTATTCTATTCCCAGATGCCAAATTAGAAAGTTGCGCATCGGAGTAATTGCAATAGCCCTGAATTCTTAACCTTTTGATGGTCACTGAAGGGTTAGATCTCTTAAGTTTCATAGGAAATTCTATTTCTTATTATTCTTATTTTATCACTTTTTAATACGCAGTAGGGCGACTGTCCTTATTTCACCTTCATTAATTGACGTAATTTATTTTGCTGAATTAATTTTTCTCTGTTGGGAGTTCCTAAGGATGCTAATTGTAAATACCTGTCATATCGGGCATCAATAGATTTTTGTAAAAATGAGATCATCTGTCTATAGCTTTTACCATCCGATTGAAACAGTTTTGAAAACCGGTTTTCGAGCTTCAAATAATTTTCAATAGGAAGGCTTGGTTCCTTGGAATCTAATTGAAGTGTATTTAGGTTCCCGAGCCTTCTCCTTGGGTCATTTCTGTACAAAAGCCATTGTCCGCTATCTACTGCAGCCTTGTGGTATTGTTTAGGTGCCTTCATATTAATCCCGTGAGCCGGAGAATGGCAATAAGCAATGATCAGAGATGGACCGTCGAAGCGTTCAGCTTCCACAAACGCCTTTAAAGTTTGTTGCTGATCTGCCCCAATTGCCACAGAAGCTACATATACCCCTTCATAGTTCATGGCCATTAGGCCCAAATCCTTTTTTTGTCGCTGTTTACCATTAACGGCAAATTTTGCGGTGGCACCAAAAGGTGTTGCCTTGGACATTTGCCCCCCGGTATTGGAATATACTTCATTATCGAGGACCAGGATATTTACATTTTTACCCGAAGACAATACATGGTCCAGGCCGCCAAAGCCGATATCATAGGCCCAACCGTCCCCTCCGACGATCCAGATACTCTTCTTCACCAGGCTATCCGCAACATTCATCAACTGCTTTGCTTCAGGGATAGCCAGGGTCTTTAATTGGGCCTTTAATGCTATTATTCTTTCTCTTTGATTGTTAATTTGTGATTCTGTGGTCTGGTCTTCTGTCAAAATATCATGGACCAGATCAAAATCCAATTTATCTACTAATTTGCTCAGAAGGCTTTTCGCAAATTGTTGTTGCTGGTCCAGTGATAATCTAAATCCAAGGCCAAATTCAGCATTGTCTTCGAACAAGGAATTGGACCAGGCGGGTCCCCTGCCCTCTTTATTTTTAGACCAGGGGGTAGTGGGCAGCGCACCACCAAAAATAGAGCTGGCACCAGTGGCATTAGCGACGAGCATTCTGTCACCAAATAATTGAGATATTAATTTGAGATAAGGTGCTTCTCCGCAACCGTCCACCCCTAGAGAATATTTAAAAAGAGGTTCCTGTAATTGTTGTTGACTTACCTTACCCAGGTCTATTTTATTCCTGTCAAAATCGGGTATGTTCTGAAAGTGTTCCCAATTTTGTTTTTCAGTTTTCATCATCTCCAATTTACTTTTCATAGTCAGGGCTTTAACCCCACAGGCTTCTATACAATTATTACAAGAAGTACATTGATCGGGGTTTAACTGTACCGTATAATTCAACAGGTCCATATCGCCAATTAGTTCAATAGCACTGGCAGACTTAAAAGAAGCCGGTGCATTTATTAAACTTTTATCTTCATATACTTTAACCCTGATTGCGCCTTGCGGACAGGCCATACTACAGGCACCACATTGTATGCAGGCATCAGAATCCCAGATGGGTAAATGCGCGCCGGATGTTGCTCTGTTAAATTTTGAAGTGTCAGTCGCATAGGTTCCGTCAGGGGGAAACACACTAACCGGAAGTTCATTTCCTTTGTTACGCAATAGCCCACCAAGTAGGCTCTGAGCAAAATATGTATCCTCCTCAATAGCTTTATATTCGAAGTTCTGCCATTCGGATAAATTGATTTTTGAAATATAATTTGTTACTTCAACAAGTACGTCATCCCTGATCAAATCCGGATACATACCAAGAAAACAGGCATAGACATTAGATAATAAAATATCTTCAAAAGCGTAAAAGGATGTCTGATGGTCCGTGTTTATAATATTTAATGAGATATTCTTTGATATCATCAATTCCTTGCATTTTGCTGAAAATTGATGCTGCAACTCGGCGGCATTTAAATCGCTTTTTAGCAAGAGGGTGCCCCCGGTTCTAATACGATCCAGCGCGTTGTCATTTCTAATAAAATCGAAAGATTCACAGAATACAAAATCTGCATCCGAAATAAGATAAGGTGCATTAATCGCCTCTGAGCCCTTTCGCAGATGTGAAACACTCCTGGAGTTTGTTTTTCTATAATCGATTTCTGTATACCCCTGAACAAAGCTTTCCCTTCCCACGATTTTCAGAATATCTTTAAATCCTTTAATGGACGCTTCAGATTTGCGTTGATAAAAAATGGCCTGGAATTGCTTCTCCTCTGTTTGGTGGAAGGTCTCAAATGGTAGACTCAGCTTAGTAACGTCATCGTCAATCCCTATGGTAAAATTATTTTTTGGTCGAGTCAGTTTTAAGTTTTCAACTATTGCCTTCACCATTCCAGGCGTAAATTCTTTGGAAGACAAACCATATCTGCCGCCTACTACTTTAGGCATCGCAGTGTCCGGTCTGTTATGAGATGCCTCAACAACTGCCTGAAGGATATCTAAATAGAGTGGTTCTCCGGTCGCTCCGGGTTCCTTGGTCCTGTCTAATACGGCTATTGAGGAGCAACTGTCGGGCAAGGCACTAATAAGGTGGCTGGCACTAAATGGCCTGAAGAGTTTAACCTTAATTAAGCCTATTTTTTCGCCCCGGGTATTGAGCGCTTTAATTGTTGAAGCAATAGTTTCTGTAGCAGAGCCCATTGCAATCAGGACTTGCCTGGCTTGGGGATGACCTACATATTCGAAGAGTTTATATTTTCTGCCTGTTAAGAGAGCAAATTTGTCCATCTGTTCCTGAACAAAATCCGGACATGCTTCATAAAAAGAATTCACTGCCTCCCTGGCCTGAAAAAATACATCAGCTCCCTGAGAGGTCCCGCGAATTACCGGATTATTTGGATCTAAAGCGTTAGCCTGATGGGCTTTCACAGCATCATTATTGATCATACTTTCTATCACATCATCTTCCACCAATTCTATTTTGGCAGATTCGTGAGAGGTCCTGAAACCATCAAAAAAATGAACAAAGGGAATTCTGGATTTCAGGCTGGCAGCCTGTGCCAACAATGCAAAATCCATAGTTTCCTGAACGGTCGCCGCCCCTAAAAAGGCATAACCAGTATTTCTGGCAGCCATAATATCGCTATGATCCCCAAAAACAGACAGTGCATGAGTTGCGATGGATCTTGTAGCCACATGTATAACATTTGGTGTAAGCTCGGCCGCAATTTTGTACATATTGGGCATCATCAAAAGCAGGCCCTGGGATGCCGTAAAAGTTGTAGCAAGGGAACCAGTCTGCAAGGCACCGTGCAAGGCGCCGGCAACACCAGCTTCACTTTGCATTTCAAATACCGAAGGTACGCTGCCATAAATATTTTTTTTATTGTCTGCGCTCCATTCTGCAACTGCTTCGGACATCTCTGATGCAGGTGTAATGGGGTAAATTGCGCAAACCTCGTTGGTTTTATAGGCAATGTGGGCAGTGGCTTCGTTACCGGTGCTTAATATGTACTTCTTACTTTTCATTATTGTTTTATACTGCTTGTTAATATCTGATAAAAAAAAGGCCACTCCTGAATAAGATGAGTAGCCTTTTTTTTTGATCCTACTGCTTTTCAAATTCTATTGAAACAGGAGTTGGATTGCTGATCATGTCAAAAACAGGAGAGAACTGTGAAAGCGTTCTAAGCTGTTCTTCAGTGGCATCCGATTTTACTTTGAATTTGACCTTAATACCGTCATATCCTTTTCTAATCTCAGGATCCAATCCTAAAAAGCCCTGAAGGTCTATCCCGCCGTCTAAAGAAGACTCCATCCCTTCAATGTCTATTCCCTGTGCAGCCGCATGATACGTCATAGCAGCTGTTAAACAAGAACCTAAGGCGTGTAAGACAATTTCGGCAGCACTAGGCGCAAGGTCTTCACCTAATAATACATTAGGATGATCGGCTTCCATGGTAAAAGTTTTTTTACGTGTGGTATCTTCTTCACCAACTCCGTAGAAACTCTTTACACTAGTAACGCAATGCCCTCCTTCAATCCAGTTGTTTTTAGCTCTGAATTCGAATTTTGCCAGTTCTGGATTTCCCTGAACTGCTTCTACTGTAGCCATAAGTTGATCTACATTTACTCCGTTTCTTTTGTTTTCTGTTGTAATCATTTTTTTAAAATTTAATTGTTAAAGATTTTGTTTGACTTGTTCATTGCATTTGCTGTGCCAAACAATTTAATTACTTGTATATCAATGTTTTATAGGTATTATTTGAATTTTAATCATTCGCGATATTTCGTTTTTTAACGACATTTCGTAAGTATAATTATGAGATTTCGCCAAATGAAAGAGCGATAGCTATAATCGCGGAAGGGTTAATTCTTTATAGCAGAATATTGAATTATAAGATCAAGTGGTAAAGCTATAAATCGATTACGCAGGTGTTGAGAAGTCGGATGAGAAACTAAAACCAAAAAGGCGCTATGATAGCGCCGATTTTAAGTTTGTCAAAGATGATACAAAATAAAAAAGCGAAATCGAGGACGAGCCAGGATTTCGCTTTGCAGTTTCAGACGAGGTAATTATCTAAACCTTCTTCTAGAATTCCAAACATAACTTTTAGTTGCGTTTGACGATTGAGTCAGTTGGTAATTAAACCTGGTTGACAGTTCGTTTAATCCGTTTAATTTGTTTTCTACTGTTATCATGATTTTATAATTTTATTGTTAAACATTATTGTTTGGTCTAGTATATGCACCTGGCGTGCCAAAATATGTAACTATTTGTTTTACAGTATCTTACCTTTATTTTTATAGTGAATTGAAGTAACGATAATTCGTTGTTTTACGATATTTCGTCACTGGTTTACGGAAGTTCGTCAGTTTATACAGGCCTTATAATATGCAGTGCTTTAATTTTCGAAGTTAGGGTGGTAGGAGGCAATTGGAGTAATGCCGCTGCTCCTCCGCGGCCAGAAATTTTCCAGTTTGTTTTGCGTAGTGCTTTCAGGATATTGTCTTTTTCGAGTGCGAGTATTTCTCCGGATGAGTATATCCTGGCTTCTTCAATTGTGCTTACTTTAATTTGGGGATTTTCTGATTGAGGAATCAAAGCATCCCAGCCCAGTTGATTATTTTGAGAAATAATTACGGCACGTTCGATAATATTCTGAAGCTCCCGGACATTCCCGGGCCATGTATAGGCAGAGAATGCTATTTTATCTTCTGCAGAAAGTGGTGCAAACTTTTTGTTGAGTTTAGATGAAAATTGTTTAATCATTTCCTGTGCAATCAAATGAATATCCTCACCGCGGTCCTTTAAGGGGGGTACTACAATAGGAAAAACATTCAGCCGATAATAGAGGTCTTCCCTGAATTTACCTTCATTGGAAAAACTCAGTAAATCCCTGTGGGTGGCAGCAATAATACGTACATCTACCCTGATGGTCCTGGAACTGCCAACAGGATCAAATTCACCTTCCTGAATAATCCTAAGAAGTTTAGGTTGCAATTCTATCGGCAACTCCCCTATTTCATCTAAAAAAATAGTTCCTTTATCCGCCAATAAAAAACGGCCTTTCCTACTGGCAGTAGCCCCGGTAAATGCACCTTTTTCATGACCAAAAAGTTCGCTTTCGATTAGATTTGCGGGTATGGCTCCACAATTTATTCTAATAAGGGGTTTATCATTTCTAAGGCTGGCTTTGTGAATAGCTCTCGCTACCAGTTCCTTGCCCGTTCCTGTTTCGCCCTGGATCAGTACTGTGGCATCGGTTTGTGCCACTTGCTCCACAAGGTTTAGTACATCTGTCATCGATTTGTCCTTAGCAATAATACCATAGCTGCTTGTTAATTCTTTGATTTCTTCTTCCAGGTATGCTGTCTGATTGGTTAACAGATTAATAGTGTTTTCGGCCACAAGCCTTTCCTGAATATTTCTAAGTATCAGCGTATAATAACTAACCTCCTGGTCTCCATATTTACTAATAGTTCCCTCATTCAATGTTTCTGTTTCATCAGAACCAATAACTTTGACTATTTCTGGCAGGTAGTTGTTGAGTGCTTTTTTATCCCCTTCCAGGCCAGATTTCACCAGAGATTCAATCAATTCCGCACTGGTATCAGCAAAAAATAATAAGACATTGCGTTGCAGCACATCTTTGTTCTGCAGTAGACTGTTAGCGGAAGGATTGGTGAGAATTATCCTGAAATTTTCATCGAACATAATTATGGCATCCATTGCGCCATTAATTAGTCCGCTCATTTTGTAGTTGGTAATTTCGAGCTGTTTTTTAGATCTGGCCAAACGCTCCTGAATAATGTCCAGATCTCTATGTCGCTTAATCATGACCGAGAGAATTCCCTTGGCAAAACCAGCATCTTTTTTCATAAGTTCCAAAAAATGCGACCGATCTATTTTTGCTAATTGTGTTTCTTCAATAGCCGTAACGGACGCAGATCTTTCTTTGTTGTCTATCAGAGCGTATTCTCCAAAGCAATCCCCTTCTGAAAGTTCACCAAAGTGATGTTCATTTTCATGTACACTTACTCTTCCTTTAAGGATGGCATACATTGCCTCCCCGGGTTCTCCCTTCTTTAAAATGACATCCCTTTTTTCATAGATCTGCACCTCAACATTATTGCAGAGGTTGTCTAGGGAAGCTTTGGACACTTCCGAAAAAAAAGTAACTTCTGCCAATGTTTGCGAAAGATTTGCAAAGTGTTCGGACATATTAGCGTTTGGATGGTTGTTGATAATAAATATAAATATTTATGAGTTAACCACCGCTTAAAACTTCCTTTCCGACAATTTAGAGAAAGAAGTTCCACCTCTCTGATAATGTATAATAGCGAATATATCCTCCGAATTTTAGACGGGTTCTAACTGCTTTTCTGAAGTGTTATTTTTAGAACTATCCTATATTTTCTCAGCGAGCCAGGCCTTCATCATCCAAACAGTTTTTTCCTGTTCGGTGATAAAATCGCTCATCATACTGTTTGTACCTTCATCATTTGCATTGCCGGAGTCATTTAAAATTCCTCGCTCTAAAACCAGGAGGCGGGTCAAAGAATCTACAATAAGTCTTATGGCATTTTCATCTCCACTAACATTCTTACCCTGAGGTACCGTCGAATGTTCCACATAATCTTCAAATGTATGTAAGGGTACGCCGCCCAGCGTTAGAATTCGCTCTGCTATCTCATCCACTTTGAGGTTTGCGTCTGTATACAATTCCTCAAACTTGACATGAAGATCAAAAAAACGTTTCCCTTTTATATTCCAGTGAATACCTCTTAAATTCTGGTAATATCGTTGAAAATTAGCGAGCAGCACATTAAGATCTTTACTTAACTCGGCCGATTTATCTGTATCTAGTCCTATGCTATTTAAATTCATCAGTAGTGTTAATTAATGTTCAGTATAAAATTATCATATATAAATGTGAAAATTGATAAGTTTTATTGATAGTTTTTATACTTTTATTGTAGAAACTTATTATTGATGACTATCACCCAATTGCAGTACGTACTGGCAGTAGCCGAGTACCAGAATTTTACACTCGCTGCCGAAAAGAGCTTTGTAACGCAGCCTACCTTAAGTATGCAGGTCCAGAAACTGGAAGATGAGCTGGATGTTTTGATATTCGACAGAAGTAAAAAACCAATATCTATCACGGAAGCAGGACAGAAAATAGTGGCTCAGGCCAAGAATATTGTTAACGAAGCAGAGAGGATAAAGGACATTGTCGATCAGGAAAAGGGATTCATTGGCGGGGAATATGTTCTGGGCATCATTCCGACCATCATGCCTACTTTGTTGCCGATGTTTTTAAAAACATTTATTAAGAAGTTTCCGAAGGTAAATCTTATCATAAAAGAACAAAGTACAGAAAACCTAATCCGGAATATTCAGGACGGACATTTAGATGCCGGAATTGCAGCTACGCCCCTTGGAATTGATTTTATAAAAGAGCGACCCCTTTATTATGAACCTTTCGTAGGTTATGTCCCTAAAAATCACAGGCTCAGCAATATGGAACAACTTAAACCAGATGATCTGGAGCTGAGCGATGTACTTTTATTGCAAGACGGGCATTGTTTCAGGGATGGGGTAATTAATCTGTGTAAATCGTCCAAAAATTACGGGGACGAAAAATTTCAATTGCATAGCGGTAGTTTTGAAACACTCGTCAACCTGGCAGATGAGGATATGGGAATGACCCTGTTACCTTATCTCAATACCCTGGAACTGGACACCAATAAAAAGAAGAATTTAAAATACTTTCGCAATCCTTCCCCGGCCAGGGAAGTAAGTCTGATATACCACAAGAAAGAGCTCAAAATTCAGATTACAGAGGCCATCAGAGATGTAATTTCGGGAATAGTCAGGGGCGCAATTGCCTTCCAGGATGTTGAGATCATTAGTCCGGTTAACAAGAAATAAATTATTTTAAGGACGCTATAAGTATGGAGTTTCTGAGTACAGCAGAAAAATGATTAGGCAAATATCTTGCAGGAGTAATTGATCAATTAAATGGAATCAATAAAAAAGCCACCGTGATGGTGGCTTTTATTATTTTAAATAAATCAGACTTGGTTGCAGTTCTGGTTTATCCGTTATGAACTGCTGTAACCAAAGTTTCAATTCTTCAATTTCGTAGGGGAGTAATCTGGAAATTGCTTTTTTGAGTTCTTTACTGAATAGTTTAGCGTCAAAACTTACTTTTTGGAGTACAGTTTTCGTATACTCCAGCATAGCTCTAGCCATATTCTCTCTTAATTTAGTTAGACTGTTGTTTACGAATTTAACTAAAAAAAGGTATTGAATATTGCTCTACATCCGTTAAAAATTAGATAAATTCATCTAATAATCGATAAAAGGGATCAATTCAATAAAATTTTATATTTGAAACACTACAAGGGTATTTTATTTAGTTTATTGATAATCATAATATTAGGAGGTTGTGTAAGTCAGAAAGGAACTAAATTCACAAAAAAAATCAGCGCCTCTCTGGATAATGTTTTTTTTGAAAATCACTTTAAAGGTATTCTTATTTATGATCCTGTCTCCCGGGATACCCTCTTCAGAAAAAATAGCACCAAATATTTTACACCGGCGAGTAATACAAAAATTTATACGCTTTTCGCAGCCTTAAAGTTATTGCCCGAAAAACTACCTGTACTGAAATACGTTTTACAAAATGATACGCTATATATTACCGGTACAGCCGATGGCACTCAATTACATCCTTATTTCAGGGACAGCACAGGTTTGAAATTTTTAAAAAGTTATGATAACATATCACTATATCATAATAACACTGAAGATGAAAAATTTGGTCCGGGTTGGTCATGGGATGATTACCATTGGTATTACTCTGCAGAAAGAAATGCCTTGCCTTTATATGGCAATGTTGTCACTATCGCGAACATCCCTCAATTAACAATCTTACCCGAAATTTTTTCGGACAGTGTAGTGAGAGTTTCTTTTTCGAGGAACAGGGAACCGAACCACAATACTTTCTACTTTGATCCGGACAGAAAAGATACCATAGAAATTCCTTTTATTACTACTAAGGGCCTGACGAAAAAACTTCTGGAACAGGCGGTGGGTAAAACAATTAGCCTTAGTGAACAAATCCCGGCGACCAAACAAAAAATACTTTATGGGATCCCATCGGATTCCGTTTATCAACGAATGATGCAGAAAAGTGATAATTTTCTTGCCGAACAGTTACTTATTCAGGCTTCCTCCTCACTTTCTGATACGCTGAGTGGCAGGCGGGTACGGGAATATGTCCTGGATTCACTTCTGCCTGATTTGCGGCAACAACCCAGATGGGTAGATGGTTCGGGGCTTTCCAGATATAACCTGTTTAGTCCGGAATCTATAGTTCACGTTCTGAACAGAATGTATTCAGAGATTCCAAGAGAACGACTTTTTAGTCTCTTTGCCGCCGGGGGTGCGTCAGGAACACTGGAGGGTTGGTATCCCGGAAATCCTGATCCTTATATTTATGCTAAAACCGGTTCTTTAGGCAATAATCATAGTGTTAGCGGATATTTAATCACAAAATCAGGAAAGACGCTCATCTTTAGTTTTATGAACAATCATTTCAGACAAGATGTGTCCGAGATTAAAATGCAGATGCAACAACTTTTCGAATGGGTCCGGGATAATTACTGATAATTGCTCACTGCTCACTGCTTACTGTTTACTGCTTACTGCTTACTGTTTACTTAAGCCAGCCGCATCATCTCGCAGCCTTTTATAATCATCCACAGGATAATCACAAAAGATCTCGTGTTTACCGTTTACGGTTAAAAATCTTATTGAGTTCCGCGTATTGCAATAGCATTATGGTTTTTGCGTCCCTGATCTCACCTGAAGTTATCATTCTCAGCGCCTGTCCAAAGGGGTATTCCAGGACTTCTATATTCTCGGTTTCATCTGCTGCCCCCCCTCCTTCACTCACCTTCATCTTTTCTTCATAACTACCAGTGAAGAAATACAGAATTTCAGTTACAGAACCAGGGGACATATAGCACTCAAATACTTTTTTAACATGGTCTACTTTATAGCCGGTCTCTTCTTCTACTTCTTTCCGGATACATTCTTCAGGATGATCGCCATCGAGCAGGCCTGCACAAACTTCTATCATCATCCCTGAGGTATTGCCATTCACAAAAGTGGGCAATCTGAATTGTCTTGTCAAAACAACGGTTCCTTTATTACTATTGTAAAGAAGAATTGCTGCGCCGTTTCCTCTGTCATAAGCTTCTCTTTGATGTTCCTCCCAACTCCCGTCTTCTTTTTGGTAATCATAAGTATATTTATAAAGTGTATACCAATTATTAGATAAAACTTCTTTTTTGAAGTTTCTGATGTTTCCGTTTTTCAAGGGTTGTAGATTATGTAGTTAATTAATCGAAATTCAATAGAGCATAAATGAGACCATAATAATACCAAAAATGGCTATAGGAACAATAAATATCATGTATACAAAAGAAATTAAGTTTGCTTTAAAAATTGCACCAAGCCAGCTGCTTTCATAAAAATTCCTAAGGGCCAGGATTAGATAAACGATAAATGATAATATAACCAAGAACTCTATCCAACCGGGTATTTCGATCAAATTATTTGCCAGAATCATAATACAAAAGGCAGTAAATAGAAAGGTAAAGAAGTAAAAACTAAATACCATATGATGGGCAAAGGTGGCCCGCCTCCAATAAAATATTTTTAATAGTACGGCGAATAAAGGTAGCATAAAGAACATCGCTATAGGGATAGTGTCATAAAGGGTTTGCAGAATACCACCACCCCGTTGTTTGTAAAACTTCAGCATCTGCACGTAAAAACGTCTGGCAAAGCCGTTTGCATCCTCATCCATACCCATAGCCTTTAACTGTTCGGATTGAGGTGCATCGATAGCAATCAAAGAATCGAGCACCTGTCTGCTGAATCCAAATGACAGATTTGTACCTTGCTTTGTATTGGCGATCACTGAATCCAAAGCCTGAAGATCTTTATCAGATACCTCGGCCATGACCTCAGAGTTTAACAGGGCCTCTTTCGCTTTTTGGATTGCAAGTGAGTCTTTTTGAAACTGCAGTGAATCCAGTTTAATTTCTTTATCAAAGCCTTTATCCAGAACTTTAGAAAGTTCATTATCAGCTTTTCTTATACTAAAAGAGAAAATAAAAAAGAAAACAACAGAGATAAAAAGATAGAATTGAGCCGGGTGTAAATAAGAGAGTCGTTTCCCATCTACAAAACGCCTGGCTAATACCCCAGGTTTGGTCATTAACGGCACAAAACTCCGGAAAAAACGGGCATCTATAGAAAAATAATTGCTAATGGTATTGCTAAATAGTACACCAAATGTCAGGTTGTCGGCAGTTTCCTGTCCACAATTGGGGCAATAGTTAAAGGAAGTATCAAAAGAATCGTCACAATTTTTACAGCGGTTGGTAGAAGACATTGCTCTTGGTTTGTCTAAAAGTACAAAAAGAATTCAGCCTAATTAAATTGGCCGGATCAGACGGTTTACTATTACCAAAATGTGGAAGGGGATTTTTGCTAGACACTTATTGCCTTATTCAGGTAACGCCTGAAGGGAAGCATTTCGAGATATACATCAATAATTTTTTGATTAAAATTTTTCTTAAATAAAAGCTCATTTGGAAAAGTGTGTATGACGGCAAAGGTCTTGTGTCTTAATAAATCGATATGAGAATGATCCGATGAAAAGCCCTTTGGGCTAGTTTTTAACTTTTCGTCCTCATACAAATCCCCGAACATCTCCCTGAATGAAGGTTGATTAATTATCTGTTTAAATTCATCCCCATCATAATCCAAAGCGTCCCTTATGCTCCTTAGAACTCCGGGCTCTGGCCGCCATAAGCCGCCTGCGAAGAGCGACTCATCAATTCCAATTTCCAGATAGAAATCTGCAGTTTTGGGAGCTTTGTCCAGACCGGCAGCAAAAAAGTCCTTGTATATTGGCTTATTTGGATGAAACATCAGATTATTATTGATCCGGTTTATCCCTTTTCTTCCAGGGGTTGGATAATACTCATCATCAATCTCTGCCAGCATTAGATTGAGCTGGTCTAACCAAAGAATAAATTCGTTCCGCAATGCTTTATACCGCTTGCGATTCTCATCCATCCATTCCTTATTATTATTCTTCTGCAATTCTCGGAGAAAATTGATGAGTGCTTTGAAGTCCATCGATCATTTAAGGTATTACAAGTCTGCTACTGTTTTTTGAAATTTGGATTTTGGATTTTAGTAATTGGAATTTAAAACCTATTATCTCCATCGAGTAGATCTCCCAATCCACCAAGAATACTTCCTTCTCCCTTGTCTTTACCGCCTCTCGGTACTGAGGCCAATATTCTTCCTGCTAACCTACTAAAAGGCAATGACTGAATGTAGACGGTGCCAGGACCCCGCAGGGTTGCAAAGAACAAACCTTCACCGCCAAACACCGTATTTTTTATACCTCCAACAAACTCAATGTCATAGTCCACATCCTTGGTAAAGCCCACAATACATCCGGTATCTACTTTTAGAACTTCGCCGGAAGCCAGTTCCTTCTTCGCCAGGGTACCTCCTGCATGGACAAATGCCATACCATCACCCTCTAGCTTCTGCATGATAAAACCCTCTCCCCCAAACAATCCGCGGCCAAGGCGTTTTGAAAACTCAATTCCGACCGACACTCCTTTTGCCGCACAGAGGAAGGCATCTTTCTGACAAACAAATCTCCCCTGTTTCTCTGAAAGATCAATTGGAACAATTTTGCCTGGATAGGGAGAAGCAAAGCTAACTTGTTTCTTTCCCTGCCCTACATTTAAAAAGGCGGTCATAAAAAGGCTTTCCCCGGTAAGAATCCTTTTGCCAGCGGAGAATATTTTACCCAGGACTCCAGTGTCCTGATTGGAGCCATCCCCAAAAATAGTGTCCATTTTAATATCGGTATCCATCATCATAAAACTGCCCGCCTCGGCTACAACAGCCTCTTGTGGATCCAGTTCTATTTCTACATATTGCATTTCCTCCCCGTGAATTTCAAAATCGATTTCGTGTGCGTTCATTGATCTGTTATTGATTATTGTTAATTGATTATTGTTTACTATTTACTGTTTACTGTTTACCAAAGCCAACCGCATCATCTCGCAGCCTTTTATAATCATCCACAGGATAATCATAAAAGATCTCGTGTTTACTGTTTACTTAATCCAGCCGCATCTTCTTCCCCCAGAGGTCGGACAGGCGCAGCCTTTTTCAATCATCTACTGGATAATCAAAAAAGATCTCGTGTTAATTGTAACTTGTCTATTAGTTGAGCGTTATGGTCTTTTTGTTACAGGCTTTTATGTAAATTAATCGGGCGAAAACGATTAAGGAGGTAAAAATCAACTAGACGGCTTTTAACTTCACCGTCCATTCAAAATTAAAAACGGATACCACTACCCCATCCTGATTAACACCCTGAGACTTCATCCAAATAGTTTGTCCCTCTCCTGTATCTATGGTTCTCTTTAAGGCTTCTTCTATCTTATGACCATCTTCACAGGTAAATGTTATTCTTCCGGTAGCTTTTTTTGTAAAACTGGCCTTGTTGCTGGCCACCAACATGGATATATTTTTTCCGCTTTGCTGAATTTTATTACTGACCAATGTGCCTGTAGTAAACTCAGCTGCCATTCCCTGCACTGCCCAGAACATGGATTTAAACGGATTCTGATTAAACCATCTATGCCTGACAGTAACGATAGCCTTATTATCATCGATAGACTTAAGTCTTACCCCACACCACCAGGCAGCCGGTAATTTAAAAAATGTAAAAAGGTTGTACTTGGCGGTATTTGTTGACATTTCGGTGAATTTATATCGTCTCCTCAGATAGTATTATACTGCTTGGAAGGATAAAAGTATTCAAAATAATTGAACTATTAATTGTTAAATATGTGTTAAATTATAGTACTATGTTTTGCATAATACCTTTTTTTAACCATATATTTGCATTGTAAGTTATTAGGTTATTCATAGGATCGAATAAAATTTATCATCATGGCGGAGACATTAAGTAAACATCAAAGAAATTTAGCGGCAATTATACATGCCTCTACGCTTACCAAATATTTTATCCCATTTGGTAACTTCCTATTGCCCTTAGTACTGTGGATGTCTAACCGGAAAGATTACCAATTTGTAGATTACAATGGCAAACAGGCATTAAATTTTCAAATGAGCCTGTTGTTGTACTCCATCATATTGGGAATTATATCAGTGCCATTCTTTCTTGGTTTTCTACCCAATATTTTTGAAGGTGGCATCCTCAATGTTCATCACTTTAATGAACTCAACATTTTTGATTTTCACATAAACAGTGACAATTTCAGTATTGGAAGGTTTTGGCCGTTGGGCATAACCGGATTGTTACAGGCTGCGCTTTTTGTGATCAATATAGTATACACTATCCTGGCCACACTAAAAACTAACGAAGGGGAAATGTTTAAATATCCTCTAACCATTAAATTCATAAAGTAATGAAAAGCATTTCGAACATATTTCTAATTCTGATCGCTTGCCTGGCCGTAATTGTCTTCAGTTCTTTTAAAACTGTGGATGGTCATGTGCTAAGTGCCCTGGAAGAAGATGCTGACCTGCACAGTGTTATAGTAAAAATGGACAGTGTGTATTTCACGGCATACAATAATTGTGACATGGTAACACAAGCCGAATTATACGACGAAGATTTAGAGTTTTATCATGATAAGGGTGGATTATCCACTTCCAAACAAGATATACTAAAAAGTATTGAAGAAAATATTTGTGGTAAAGTCACCCGGGAGTTAGTCGAAGGAAGTATAGAAGTATACCCCATTAACGGCTACGGCGCAGTAGAAATTGGAATGCATAAGTTCCACAACAAGCAGGAACCAGATGCAATTTCCATACCCAGTAAATTTATTACAATATGGAAACAGCAAGGAGACAACTGGCTAATCGCCAGAGTTATTAGTCTCCATAACTAAAAGAAAATTAATTATTGAGGGTATTAATCACACCCTATTACAGAAGTTTATTTATTAATCAAAAAATGGAGTTTATCCATCAATCAAAATCAAAATGGACCGACAAAAAACGAACAGTTAACCCAATGCAGAAGCCGTTACAGACCGCAGAAGCATAATTTAAGAATTAGGAAATTATGAATATAGAAAACACAAAAGCACAAATGCGTAAAGGAGTACTGGAGTACTGCATACTCTCCATACTTAGTGGGGAAGATAAATATGCCTCCGAGATACTGCATACACTTAAGGACGCTAAGATGCTTGTGGTTGAGGGCACTATTTATCCCCTGCTCACAAGACTTAAAAATGCCGGACTCCTCAACTACCGTTGGGAAGAATCCACATCAGGACCCCCACGAAAGTATTATGCACTCACGGAAACAGGCGTACTATTTCTTAAAGAATTAAATATTACCTGGGATGAACTCAGAGGAGCAGTGAATTTGGTCACCAATGCTAAAAATAACTAACGATGAACAAGACAGTAAATATAAATCTAGCAAATATACTTTTTCACATAGATGATAAAGCATTTAACAAGTTACAACGCTATCTGGAAGCAATTAAACGGTCGTTCTCCGGTACCACCGGCAGCGATGAGATAATCGCCGATATTGAGGCCAGGATTGCCGAACTTTTTCAGGAAAAAATGGAGAACGAACGCCAGGTTATTACCCTGAAAGAAGTAGATGAGGTGATCACCGTAATGGGGCAGCCCGAAGACTACATGGTCGATGAGGATATTTTTGAAGACGGCCCCAGGGAAAAAACAAAAGAAGCCGCGAGCTCAAGAGTAAAAAAACTATACAGGGATGCAGATCACAAATATATTGGCGGCGTTTGCGCCGGTTTGGAACATTATCTGGGTTTTGATGCCCTTTGGATCCGACTAATATTTATTCTGTTAGCTGTTTTTACAGGGTTTGGATTCATAGCGTATATTCTTTTATGGATTCTGGTTCCTGAAGCCGCTACTACCTCCCAAAAGTTGGATATGAAGGGAGAGAAAGTAAATATTAGCAATATTGAACGCAAGGTAAAGGAGGGAATCGAAGACGTTGCAGACACCATTAAAAATGCCGATTACAGTAAAGTAAAAAGCAGTGGTAAGACATTTTTTGATACCATTGGGGACGTAATTATGTTCCTCTTTAAGGTCTTTGGTAAGTTCATTGGTATACTGTTAATCATTATAGGCGCAGCTACACTAATAGGGCTGTTTATTGGCCTTTTCACTGTGGGCATTTTAGATATTGTCCACCTGCCGGGAGTGGATTTCTACGATATGGTGAATTCTACCGATGCACCCGTATGGTTAGTTTCCCTACTTGCTTTTTTCGCAGTCGGAATTCCATTTTTCTTCCTGCTTTATTTGGGATTGAAAATTTTGGTCAACAATCTGAGGTCTATCGGAAATATTGCCAAATTTTCACTCTTAGGTTTATGGTTACTCTCTATAATTGGCATTACCGTTTTGGGAATACAACAAGCCTCTGCACATGCCTTTACCGGTAGTTATACGGTAAAAGAGCAACTGTATATTCCCGATGGGCTAGACACACTTCGGATAAGTATGGTGTCTGATAACCTTTATGAAAGTCAGGAAAACATAGGAATTAATGGCATGACTATTTCACACAATGAAAGTGGCGACAGAGTGTTGTTTTCTGATGATATTCGATTTGATATTAAAAAGTCTAAAGATTCAATGGCACATATACATATCAGAAAAGATGCGGATGGGAGTTCGTTTGCCAATGCCAGGGACAGAGCAGAAAAAATAGATTATACTTATGTGATTGAAGGTAATAGTTTGGTCCTTAATGATTACTTATCAACCAATATAAAAAATAAAGTCAGAGACCAGGAGGTCATGGTTACCATATACGTCCCGGCAGGAACAGAATTGCATTTTGATGAATCAGCTAAAAGACATATAGGCAGATCTACCAGATACGATAAGGACATCTACAGAAGTGAACTGATAGATTACCGCTGGTCTATGAAAGACAACGGAGAATTAGAATGTCTGGATTGCCCTGAGGATTTGGATTCCGATGAGGATGAAGATAAGGGCAGAATTATAATCAATGAAGATGGGGTTGATATCAATATTCAGGATAATGGAGACTCCTTCAAAATGAAGATAGATGAGGACGGAGTAAATATTAAGGCTAAGGAAGATAATTAGTAATAAATACAGTTCAGAAGTTCAAATCAACAGTTGGGTTTAAAAAAATTACATAAATCAGTTATTAACAAGATATTTATATCAATCTAAAAAACAACAATCATGACAACACTAGCAAGAATAACCATCGCACTTATTATGGCAATCGTCCTTTCCTCCTGCGCCTTCGATATTAGTTTCGGAGACGGCAAAAAAGGGAATGGTGTAATCGCCGAAGACAGAAGAGAAATAACAGAGGAATTTACCGTTGTATCAGCATCTGAGGGGATAGATGTATTTGTAACCCAGGCAGATGATTTTGAGATTACCGTAGAGGCAGATGAGAATGTTATAGACCTTATTGGTACAGATATCAAGGACGGAAGATTAAGGGTTCATGCTATTAAAAATATTGGCAGGGCTACTAAAAAAGTATATGTCTCCCTCCCGGAAATAACAGCATTAAATAGCTCGAGCGGGGCAGATCTTACCTCCAAAAACGTTATAGAGGCAAATAAAATCTCACTGGATGCCAGCAGCGGTTCTGATTTACAGGTAGAACTGATGGCCGATGAAGTGGATGCGAGCACAAGTAGTGGCGCAGATATTAAAGTTTCCGGAGAAGCCAACTTTTTTATAGCCGATGCCAGTAGCGGATCAGATATTAAAGCCAGATCTTTTTTAGTAAAGAAATGTACAGCAGATGCAAGTAGCGGAGCAGATATTTCTGTCAACGTTTCTGAATCACTCACCGCAAATGCGAGTAGTGGTGCTGACATTTCTTATAGCGGAGATGCAACTGTTCAAAAAAGAAAATCCGTATCGGGAAGTGTGCATAAGTACTAGGAAATAAAACCCAATCTAACTCAATTAAATTAGACCCCTCCGGTTTTGGAAACCTGAGGGGTCTTTCGCTATATTAGTACAAACTATTATTTTGTGAAACTGTTAATTAAAAAGTTCCTTCTCCCTCTTAAGCACACCTTTAGCATATCCAGAGAATCTCACAGTTCTCAGGAAACGATGATTGTTTGTCTTAGTGAAGGTGGTAAAACCGGTTACGGTGAATCTACTTCCAATACCTACTATAAGTTTACAATTGACAGTATGCTGGCAGAAATTGAGGCTATCCGGCCAGATATTGAGGCTTTTAATTTTAAAGAACCGGCCGCATTTTATACATTTTTATCTCAAAAGGGTCTTAGCAACTTTGCTCTCTGTGCGCTGGATCTGGCTGCCCACGATCTGTATGGGAAGCTTTTGGGGCAACCCTTGTATAAAATATGGAATACCAATTTAAAGAATTACCCCGTCACAAATTACACAATCGGTATAGACAGTATTGAGCAAATGTTGGCTAAGATGAAAGAAAAACCCTGGCCTATTTATAAAATTAAATTAGGTACGGAGGACGATATCGCCATTGTACAGGAACTAAGAAAACACACAGATGCGATTTTTAGAATTGATGCTAATTGTGCCTGGACTGCTGAGGAGACTATACATAATGCACCATTGTTTAGAGAACTTGGGGTAGAATTTCTTGAACAACCTCTTAAAGCGGACGACTGGGAAGGAATGGAAAGAGTTGCACACCACACGGTACTTCCTATCATAGCAGATGAAAGCTGCATATTGGAAGAAGATGTGATAAAATGCGGACTACACTTTAACGGAATCAATATTAAACTGACAAAATGCGGTGGCCTTACCCCTGCGCTGAGAATGATTAAACAGGGAAAAGAAATTGGCCTTAAAATTATGGTGGGATGCATGACAGAATCTACTGTGGGAATATCGGCCATTGCACAACTGCTGCCTCAACTGGATTATGTGGATATGGACGGAGCATTGTTGTTATCTAATGACATTGCAAATGGTGTACAGATACACGAAGGAGGAGAAGTGATCTTTCCGCAACTGGGAGGAAGTGGCATAACACTGAATTGATGGAGCATTATACCGAATACATTCCAGGGGCTACCCTGGTCATCGACAAGGAAAAATACCGCTATTTTGGCGGTACAGCTTATTTGGGGTTACAGGCAGATCCTGATTTTCAGGAGTTATTTATCGCTAATGTACGGAACTACGGGACTGCATACGGAGCCTCCAGAAAATCGAATGTCCGCCTTACTATTTACGATAAGGCAGAACGGTTTTTGGCAGATTGGACCGGAAGCGAATCTTCCGTTACTATGTCTTCGGGTTACCTGGCCGGGCAGCTGGTGGCAAATCAATTCAGTACCCCCCAATACAAAGTATTTTATGCCCCAAATTGTCATCCCGCCCTATTTTGTTCAACTGGAGGCAGTATGCAGCCCAAACCTTATGTTACCTATACCAGTCTCGAAATTGCCCTTCGCCAACACCTGGAATTGAAAAATGGCGTAACAGCAGTGGTTTTTTTAGATGCAATCGACTTTTCAGGGACTAATTATCCTAAATTTGAGGGAATAAAGTCGCTACCATTGGAAGATATTATTTTAGTAGCTGACGATTCGCACGGAATTGGACTTGTGGGTCCCGGCGGTGCCGGTGTTTATCCATTACTTGCACAATTAGAAGCGAAGGAATTGGTTGTTTGCTGCTCTTTGGGTAAGGCACTTGGAATACAGGCAGGTGCCATTTTTTGTTCCGGTTTAAGATACAAAAGTCTCACTTCAACAGAATTTTTTGCGGGTGCCAGTCCGGCTGCTCCGGCTTATCTGGCTACCTTACTACAGGCCAGGGATTTGATTCAAAGAAAGAGAATACAATTAAGTGAGAACATTTCAATTTTTACATCCGGGATAAAAGACCTCCACAAATTAAACAGTATTGCCAATTATCCGGTTTTTAGCGCTACTGGCCCTAAACTCAATTCATTTTTATTTGAAAACAATGTTATAGTGACCCACTTCTCTTATCCTAATGAAGCAAGCCCTGATAGTAGCAGAATAGTTCTAAATGCGAGGCACAAGCGAGAAGACCTTGAGTATCTTGTGAATCTTTTGCATCATTTTTTCCTGAAAAACTGACTCGATAAGGCCAGTTTACAAGGCCGACTATTATTAGAAAATATACTAATGTTTTATAAAATAATTCGTAACTTATTAACATATTATTTAGAATAACTTAAAACGCGCTACCATGAAAAAATTACTCGGATTATTTTTTATAATGATGCTATTAGTATCGGGTACTGTCTTAACAACTTCTGAACCGGATGCCATGCATACCATGGAAGGAACCTGGGAACTGCAAAATTTTCACAATTGGGACGGTGAGGTGGTAACTACGGCTGAGCTTTCTGAAGGTTACAGACAGGTCAAAATGTATTACAATGGGAAAGTCATGTGGTCCCGTACGGCTTCAACTGATACCAAGGATGCCGATGGCAATAACGTTATAGGGAGGTTCGGTTTTGGCACTTATAAAATAACAGACACCGAATTAATAGAAACTATCGAATATGGTGATCAAGGCATGATGAGAGACCTGGAGACTTTAAGGATTTTTACTTTTCAATTAAAATTAACAGATTCTACCTATAGTCAGATTACATTAGATGAAGAAGGAAATCCCACATTCTCTGAAAATTACAACAGAATAGATTAGATTTAAGAATTACGATCAAAAAAGCCCTGATGGTACCATCAGGGCTTTTTTAGATATATAGACTCCAGGAGGAGTTACCCCACTTCCTGTGGAGTTTCGATGGTAGCCAGATAGCGTTCTGCATCCAAAGCTGCCATACAGCCAGTACCTGCTGCGGTAACTGCTTGTCTGTACTCTTTATCCTGAACATCCCCGCTTGCAAAAACTCCGGGTTTACTGGTTTTGGTAGATTTTCCAGGGGTAATTAAGTAACCGGTATCATCCATCTCTAACTGTCCTTTAAAAATATCGGTATTGGGCGTATGACCAATGGCTACAAAAAAACCTGTTATTGCAATTTCCTCTTTCTTTCCGGTTTGATTATTTACCATTCGCAATCCTTCGACCACCTGTTCCCCGATAAGTTCATCTACCTCAGTATTGTATCGTAGATCAATATTTGGCAGACTCTCCACCCGATGTTGCATGGCCTTAGATGCACGCATATAGTCTTTTCTTACCAACATGGTAACCTTATTGCAAATATTGGCAAGATAAGATGCTTCTTCTGCAGCAGTATCGCCTCCTCCTACAATAGCAACGTCCTGTCCCTTATAGAAAAAACCGTCACATACCGCACAGGCAGAAACACCTCCTCCACGCAATCGCTGTTCGCTTGGAATATTTAGATATTTGGCGGTAGCCCCTGTGGAAATAATCACAGTTTCTGCCTCCACAATCTTATCATTGTCTATTGTCACCTTATGAATACCGCCTATCTCGTCACTGAAATCAACCGCCGTGGCCATTCCAATTCGCACTTCAGTACCAAAACGCTCGGCCTGTTGTTGCAATTGTACCATCATCGTTGGGCCATCCACACCTTCGGGATAACCCGGAAAATTATCCACTTCTGTTGTAGTCGTCAATTGCCCGCCCGGTTCCATTCCGGTATACATAATTGGCTTCAAATCTGCCCTGGCTGCATAAATAGCGGCCGTATATCCGGCAGGGCCCGAACCCAAAATCAAGGTTTTAATCCGTTCTCTTTTTTCTGACATGATCTAATTTTTAGTCGGTATAAAAGTAGGTTTTTCACCATAAACCTTACTTTTAAAGTTATCAAAAGTTATTATCGTATTATTTGTTTTATTTACTTAAATAAATAGCCCATTAGCTATTGGCCTTAATTGGTCATAGTTAAAGTCGCTACAGTTCTAAATCCAAGGTGTTCAAGAGAAGAATCCAGGCTACTTGCCATACGTGCGGAAATTCTATAGCTGGCGCAATAAGAGGCATTGCAAAGAAAAGATCCTCCTTTCATTACTTTTTCTTTCGCATAGGCGTTTGAAGCGTTAAAAGCAGTAGCGGCACCGTTGGGATTAACTGCAATTCCGGTTTTACTCAGTTCTTCATAATAACCAGTGTTATACCAGTCGCTGGTCCATTCCCAGACGTTTCCTGCCATATCGTATAATCCAAATTTATTTGGCGGATAGGTTTTCACTGGTGCCCTGCGTTCAAAACCATCCAATTTACTATTGGCAAAAGGAAATTCTCCATTCCAGGTATTCGCCATCTTTGTCAAAACACTTTCATCCGAACCCCAAAAATAAGTCCCGTTCTCCTGCCCGCCCCTTGCTGCATATTCCCATTCTGCTTCGGTAGGCAGACGTCTTCCCGCCCATTCACAATATGCCAGAGCATCGTGATAAGCGATATGAACAACCGGGTCCATATCCCTGCCTGCAATAGAACTACCGGGGCCATCAGGCATCTTCCAGTTAGCCCCTATGGTCCATTTCCACCATTGCGAAAAATCATAGAGGTTTGGAACTTTCTCTTTGGTCTTTTTAAAAACCAGAGAGCCTGGCTGCATTATAGAATCATGTGGTTTTGGAGTACCTTCGGGTAGTTGTTTCTTCATTTCCTCCCAGTCTATTTCACGTTCGGCAATGGTTACATAGCCGGTAGCATCAACAAAAGCTGCAAATTGCTTATTAGTAACTTCATGTATATCCATAAAGAAGCCGTCAACAGCTACCTTATGTGCAGGTTTTTCATGAGACATAGCATGCTGGTCTCCGGCAACTGCCCCCTGTGTAAATTCTCCTCCGGGGACCCAAACCATACCTTCAGGCAAATGAACTCCTGCAGGTAAATCTGTAATAAGTGTAATTTGTTGCTGAACCAAGGCAGGTACTGTTTCCTGTTTGTCAGCTGGTTTATTCTTGCAACCCATCAGAATAAATGAGCAAATCATTACGGATTTAACCATTGATGGTCTTAATATTGTCATATCTTATAACTACAAAATGTGAAATGTAAAGTTATTTTATATCTTCATATAATCAATAACAAATCAATGAAAAAGCTGTATTCCCTTATTTTCCATAGTCTGGTCATTATTATTTCTATCAGCGCATGCAGGGAAAAAACCCAAAACAAAACAGAAATATCAATGGAAGAGCCTAATACTACGGGGACCACGGTTTCTGGTTTATCATTCAATGATTTTGTCGATACACTCAACGGTATACCGGTAAAACTCTATGTCCTGAAAAACAATAACGGTGTTGAAGCTACCTTTACCAATTATGGCCAAAGAATGGTTTCATTAATGGTTCCGGATAAAAATGGGGATTTGACTGATGTCGTTCAGGGGTTTTCAACACTTGAGGAGTACAAATCCGGAAAAGGAAGGTTTTTTGGGGCAATGGTAGGCAGATATGGGAATAGGATAGCTAATGCTGGTTTTACTATTGATGGTACAACTTATGAATTAGCAAAAAATAATGGAGAAAACCATTTGCACGGTGGTAATGTTGGGTTTGAATCTGTTGTTTGGGAGGTTTTATCGGCTACCGATAAGCATATACGATTTCACAGGATCTCGCCGGATATGGAAGAAGGATATCCCGGAAATTTAGACGTCAAGGTAGATTATACTTTGGATGATGATAATGCTTTAAGGATTGAATATACAGCAACAACAGATAAAAAAACACATGTAAATCTTACCCATCATTCTTATTTCAATTTAAAAGGTGCGGGTAATGGTAATATACTGGACCATCTGTTAATGCTAAATGCCGATACCTATACTCCGGTTGATAAAGGTCTTATTCCCCTTGGTAATATCGCAGCAGTAGCAGCTAGTCCCTTCGATTTCAGAACACTTAAACTGATAGGACAGGATGTGGACAGTGATCACGAACAAATTCAGCTGGGAGGCGGTTATGACCATAATTTTGTCATCAATACCAAATTTACCGATGAAGAGGGTATTTCATTGGCGGCGCGAGTAACAGAGCCCGTAAGCGGGCGGGTTATGGAAGTTCTTACCAATGAACCCGGGGTGCAGTTCTATGGAGGTAATTTTCAGGATAGCCTCAGAGGCAAGCAAAAAAAGCTATACGAATACCGCGGCGCCCTATGTCTGGAAACTCAACACTTCCCCAATTCCCCAAATCAGGACAACTTTCCAAGTACACTGCTGGTACCCGGGGATAGCTACAAATCTATTTGCATTTATAAATTTAGTACCGCTCAATAAATACTGACGTGATAACCGTTAATTTTCTGTGATCATTCCATTTTCTATGGCTTTGATCCTGAACTTCTCAATGGTAGCATTGCGGTGTTCCCTACTGAAGATTTCGGATGCTTTTTGAATGATTTCCGGATGGGCCGAAGCCAGATTTTTCTGCTCTGTTGGATCCGTATTTAGGTTATATAGTTCCAGGGTAGCCACATTTTCTTCCGATTTAAGTTGTTGTCTAATTACTTTCCAATCTCCTATTCTCAGGGCCAATTGACCGCCATATGCGGGAAACTCCCACAAAAGGAATTCATGATCCTTCTGATGCTCGCCAGAAAGCAGGGTCGGCAAAAAACTGGTGCCGTCATTATCCGGAGCTTCAAAACCTGTTAATTCTGCCAGGGTTTCCATCACATCATAATGAATAGAGACGTGATTAGTAGTTGTACCGGCCTTGATTTTGTTGGGCCAGCTGGCAATCATTGGCACCCTAATTCCTCCTTCATAGACAAAGCCTTTACCTCTGCCAAAAGTGCCGTCAAAAGGCTGTGCGCTATTAAACCATTTAGGGTCTGCCCCACCGGCAAATGATGGTCCGTTATCCGAAGTAAAAATTATCAGTGTATTTTCATATATACCGGCTGATTTTAATTGTGACACCAACTTACCCACATTCTCATCGAGATAGGAGATCATAGCAGCATAACCCGCCCGCGGATTCTTATGTGGAAAATAACCCGAACCATTGGCTTTTCCTGCCAGATAAGGCGTTTCTTCCCCGAATTTCTCTATATAGTAATCTACCCAATTCTTGGGTGCCTGTATAGCGACATGCGGTATCGGAGTTGCCCAGTATAAAAAAAAAGGCTTATCCTTGCTGCGGTCAACAAAGGCCGTTAATTCATCGAACATTAATTCAGGGGCGTAATCATTTAAAGTAAAATTAGCGTAACTACGAGGGTTCTGTGGATCTGCCCCTTCTGGCAATGTGGTATTTGGAGCAATGGTGTCATTGGCCAGGTGTACCCGTTTTTCGTTTTTGTATAAATGTAATGGGTAATACGTATGTGCCTGCCGTTGGCAATTGTACCCATAGAAAAAATCGAATCCCATAATTGTGGGTATGGAATGCGTATGAGGTGCACCTAATCCCCACTTCCCGATCATCCCGGTAGTGTATCCCACTTCCTTCAATTTTATTGGAAAGGTTATGGTATTGGCAGGCATCGGTCGCTGCCCTTCCAACACAGAATCTTTGGCCATGGCAACATAATCCCATACATCTCCCCTTACTCCCCATTCTTCATTTCCTCTTATATGCGCACGGCCCGAGTGATGTCCTGTCATTAGCATAAATCGGGCGGGGGCACAAACAGGGGCGCTGGTATAATGTTGAGTAAAAAGCATCCCTTCTTTGGCAAGGGCATCAATATTTGGTGTTTCAATTTTTTGCTGTCCATACACGCCCAATTCGCCATAACCGAGATCATCGGCAAGAATGTAGATTATATTTGGCTTGTGGTTAATAGCCGTGGTTTCAGCCTTTTCATTTTCTGAGGATCCGCAGGATAAAATTAAAAATGATGTGAGGCACACCAGATTGAAACCTAATACTTTCATCAAAACAAAGTTTACAATTGATTACTATTTCTATCCACTAAATCTATAATTTTAAGCCATAGGCAAGGTCCCCAGCGTCTCCAAGACCCGGAATTATGTATCCCTTGCTGGTTAGTTCATCATCAACAGCAGCAATCCATAATTGCGTATCATCGGGGAATATACCTTTAATATGTTCCACCCCGTCTGCAGAGCCAATTATTGAAATTATATGAATTTCCTTAGGTACCCCATGCGCTCGCAATGCACTTAAGACGTTTTCGAGTGTTTTACCCGTTGCCAGCATGGGGTCTGTTAATACCAGGGTCTTTCCATCAAGATTGGGTGCGGCAAAGTACTTAACGATCACTTCAAATTCATCACCTCTATCGGGATGGTGTCTGTAGGCCGAAATAAAAGCGTTTTCTGAATGATCAAAATAATTTAATAGTCCCTGATGCAAAGGTAATCCGGCTCTTAGCACGGAACATAATACCATTTCATTCTTTGGCAGAGAAATATTCTTAAAACCAAATGGGGTTTCTATTTTTTTGGTTGAATACTTCAGGGTCTTACTTAATTCATAACCAAGAATCTCTCCAATTCTTTCAATATTCCTGCGAAACCGCATGGCATCCTGCTGTATTTTAACATCTCTCAGTTCTGCCATAAATTGGTTCAATATTGAACTCTTTGCATCAAAATTATGAATTATCATAGGCGGTTGATTTGATCTAAAGATACGTTTTTAGATGATTAAAATTGAGTATAAAACCGCGGCAATTAACCGAAAATTATTTGGTAAGGATTGTGGGTTAAATTGTATATTTGCATTAAACGATGTGAGATGAGAATAAGATCAGAAATATCCAGTAAATATATCACCGAAGAAGACATTCAGATGGCAGAAATTTCCAATGCCCTGGCTCATCCGTTGCGTATGGCCTTAATGCGCTATTTAAAAAATAAAAATTTTGGAAAGGGCGTAGACAATATTACCTGTAATAAAGATCTGGTACAGATGTTTGACTATTCACAATCTACCGTTTCTCAGCACGTTAAGATACTTAAAGAAGCCGGACTATTTATCACTGAATCTAAGGAAAAGTTTACTTATTACTATTTAAATAAAGAGTTGCTTACTCAATTTAGTCTATTTCTTGATAAATAGGACTCCCCTATTCAGGATTTCTAATTAAAATTTATTTGGCTGGTTTGATTCTTTATTATAAATTCGTATATCGCTTATATACGATATGTATTATTAACTTAAATTCAAAACAATGATTTCGAAACTAATCGCCTCTATAACCCTGCTTATATTCGGCTGTGCAAATTCTCAACAATTACAGCCATTAGAACCCATAAAAAATCACTATAAAACCTTAAAGCTATTAAGTTCCAAACCAAATCCTGCTGAGGCCTATTTAGACAGTATTGCATTTCCTCCTGAAGAATACCAAAGCGGGTCCCTTATTTATGTGCTGGCTGCACATGAATACCTTATGCCTGGACAGGTAAAGGAATTAAAGAATTCCATCACATTTCCATCAAACAGCTCCGAACAAACGAGGGCCGAGCTTGATTTTTTGCTCGACTGGCAGTACAAAAGGACGCCGGCCCAGGAACAAAGAGCAGCAGATGTACTCGCTCCAATTGGATACTGGCCACATATAAGTCTTCTTAAGGACCATCAAAGGTTCGCCGAAAATATCAACCATCTGTTTTATATTGGCCGGGCTGTAATGGGTAAATACTGCAATTCAATAAATCATCCGGCCACCACAAAATTGTTAGAAGGGATAACCAAGGACATGCGTATCATGGAATTTACTGTCAAGTATCATCTATTAAGAGCGCGGCCTTACCATCTTGAATCAAAACTACGACCACTGGCAAGAATCGCCTCCCCTTCTTTTGCCAGTGGTCATACATTATGGGCTTATATACAGGCATTTACATGGAGTGAATTAATACCTGACAAAAGAAAGGACTTTCTTGCAATAGCCTATGAAATTGGCGAATCGCGTGAGATCATGGGCATACATTATCCCAGTGATGAAGAAGCAGCTCGAGTTCTGGCCCATAAAATGCTCTCAGCTATGTGGAATAATCCAAAATTCAAAACTGACCTGGAAAAAGCAAAATTGGAATGGAAAAAATAACTTTAATGGATCCACGATCCGAGAAGACCCCAATATCATTAACCGGCCTTCTAAATATTTCACATTAGTTGCAACTCAATGCACCTTGTCTTTGTCTAATCCTAATTATGTCATTTAAATCAGATATTCAAATCGCTGTAAATGCCCTGGAACGATTTAATAAAGCGGTAGTTGAAGGTGAAATAAAAGTGATCAATCAGGAAAAACCGGTAGATATAATTCAAAGTCTCAAATTGGATCATTTTACTGCCAAAGGTGGATTAACAGGAAACGCGTTAAAGGAGTTCCTGGAACAGTATTTTAATTATGTCACCAGCCTGCATCATCCAAAATATCTCGGGCATCAATGTGCACCACCCTATTATTCCAGTGCATTAGGGACACTGATAAACGGGTTCTTAAATAATGTCTCATCCATCTATGAAATGGGGCCGGCATCCGCCAGTCTTGAACACTATATAATAAACTGGATGTTAGAGAAGGTTGGATGGCCCATAGCGCCGTTAGAGGCAGACCTTGAAACTTATAAATCCCCGCACGGAGCAGGCATCCTGGTAAACGGAGGTTCTATTGCAAATCTTACTGCACTGATTATAGCAAGAACCCAGATAGCGCCAGGGGTGTGGAAAAATGGCAATCCAGGTAATCTGGGGCTCTTACTTCCGGCTCAAAGCCATTATTCGCTTGCCAAGGCTGCAGGAATATTGGGATTAGGTGCTAACTCGGTTCATTTATTGGATGTTGATTCTGACGGCAGGTTAATCCCGGATAAAATAGTTGGTAGATTCAAGAGAATTATTGACAAGGGTCTTCTCCCAATGGCATTGGTGGCCAATGCCTGTTCCACTTCAGTTGGAATCTATGATCCCCTGGACGAAATTGCGGAGTTTTGTACTACCAATAACCTATGGTTTCACGTGGATGGAGCTCATGGAGCCAGTGCCTTGATTTCTGAAACACATAAGGGACTTTTGAAAGGAGTTGAGAAAGCGGACTCGCTCACCTGGGATGCGCATAAACTATTACAAACCAGTTCTCTTTGTGCTGCACTTCTCGTTAAGAATCATGTTCATCTCAATGATGGTTTTCAGATTCACCATGATGCCAGCTATATCTTTCACAAAAAAGATCAACTGGGTTTTGATACCATCCACAACACCATTGAAACGACTAAATCAGGGCTTGGCGAAAAACTATTCTTTGTCATGGGTGCCCTGGGGGAAAGTGGAATGGCTCAATATGTTGACAAACAATATAAAATTACAAAAGAGGCATATAAATATGTGAGTAATTGCTCAGAATTTGAATGCCCGGTGTTACCTGAAAGTAATATTTTATGCTTTAGGATCGCCGGGCAGGACGAACTTCAAATTGCTATAAGAAATGAATTGATCAGTGAAGGAAGGTTTTATATTACGACTGTAAAATTTAAAGAAAGACAATATTTAAGACTTGTTTTTATGAACCAAAACACTTCGCTCAAAACTATAAAAGAACTCATCTCCGAAATTAGGCGAATAGGAAAATTTCTTCGGAGTGCTAAAAGTTAACATGCTCTTTTTCTCAAGATTAGCTCGGATTGTTAAGCAACTATTTTAAACAATTACGAACTTAATATTAACAAGTATTGTTTTATATTTGCAATCCCATTTCGGGATGTGGCGCAGTCCACGCCTCTGGCGTGGCAGGCCGGTGACGCCGCAGGCGTTATTAGCGTATCCCGCCGAAGGTGGGATGGTCGCAGCAGTCGTAATTCGTGGATGGATAACAACTAAAGCAAAATTGACATAAGAAGGTAATTAAATTCGGGATGTGGCGCAGTCCACGCCTCTGGCGTGGCAGGCCGGTGACGCCGCAGGCGTTATTAGCGTATCCCTCCAAAGGTGGGATGGTCGCAGCAGTCGTAATTCGTGGATGGATAACAACTAAAGCAAAATTGACATTAGAAGGTAATTAAATTCGGGATGTGGCGCAGTCCGGTTAGCGTACACGGCTGGGGGCCGTGTGGTCGCAGGTTCAAATCCTGTCATCCCGACTTAGCGAAAAGTGATTTGTGAGAGCAAATCACTTTTTTATTTCCGGAAACGAAACAAACGCAGTTTGATTGAGATAGAGGAAATAAAAAAATGAGGAGGCGATAGCCTT